>Ga0209013_10000854_pt1 | contig 27984 bp, 23 predicted proteins | sample Cruoilmetagenom2_FD_187291 | JGI IMG/M metagenome (GOLD analysis project Ga0209013, IMG submission 187291) | Oil polluted marine microbial communities from Coal Oil Point, Santa Barbara, California, USA - Sample 2 (SPAdes) (version 2) | ecosystem: Environmental > Aquatic > Marine > Oil seeps ...
TGATAATAGGGCAACGTCAGTGTCCTCACTGCCGGCACCAGACGATCACCCTGATTGACTTCTTTGTTAGACTTGACAATCCGGAGTTTTGCAGGATCACCTGGTCGCAGCATTTCCGCCTCACCGAGTGTCTCCGTTTCGTAAGCGATTACCTTTTTATTATCAGGATTTATCAATGCCCCACGCATCCTGATGATCCTGAACCTTGCACCCGGTGCACCATCAATCTTGCGCACATACATATCACTCAGTGCGCCGAGCACCACTTCTTGATTGACACCTTCTGTAACATAGGCCAGTTTGTCGAGATTTCGTGACTCGACGATTTGCCTGTCCTCCAGAAAAGCCATGATCACCTGTGGTGGAATAGCAGGAATAGCATTGTCCAGTTTCTCAATATAGACAGCCGGACCCATTTTTACTACCTTCCTGGCCGCTCGTTCACGCCCGCTAAGGTGGTCCAGATAGGGCTGACCATCCGTGTAACGCAATACCAGCCTGTCGCCAGGATAAATTAAATCGGGATTTTGGATCTGACTGTTCTGGCGCCATATCTCTGGCCAGCGCCAGGGATCCTTGAGGAATTTCCCTGAGATATCCCACAGGGTGTCACCTTTTACTACGGTATAATCAACCGGGTGATTGTCAGCCAGTTCTACCGAGGCAGCGCTTACGGCTGCAGATACGGCAAAAGCCGTCAAGAGAAGAACAATTTTTAGTGAGTTAAGAATCTTCATGTGGTCTATCCCGTCTTTTTCCGGCAGTCTAGATGAATACACCGAATCTGGCCATGTCGGCTATCTATAAAAGGTGCACTTCCATCGGTTTTTCAAAGGATCATAGCACCAAGTTAAAGTGATTTCTTCATATTTTGATCTAACTTACACTGCAAAACAGGTTCAGGGCAAGCATTCTCTGCGTTTTATTGTTAATTATCGTTACAAAATGCTAAAAACAGACGCGCTTAAGGGTATCTCTATTAATCACAGGGTATAATCTGGCGGTATAGTTCCCTGATATGTTATCCAAAAATGGCCCTGCTAGACATACTAATCTATCCTGACCCGCGACTCCATGCAGAAGCACGAACGGTTGAGCACATTGACAAGCGCATTCAGACGCTGATTGTAGACATGTCAGAAACCATGTATGCCGCGCCTGGCATTGGCCTGGCTGCACCCCAGGTAAATGTAGCTGAGCGTATTATTGTCATAGATATCAGTGATAGTAAGGACTCACTACTAGTAATGATAAACCCGGTAATTATTAACACGGAGGGCTGTACCGAACATGAAGAAGGATGCCTGTCTGTTCCCGGCATCTATGCGCAGGTCAGCCGTGGCGAAAAAATCCGTGTGCGGGCTCTGGACAAAGATGGCAAACCGTTTGAGCTGACTGCCGAAGGACTACTCGGGGTTTGTATCCAGCACGAAATTGACCACCTTGATGGAAAAGTATTTGTTGACTACCTGTCACGCATGAAACAGGATCGAATCAAAAAAAAGATGCAGAAAACACAACGAAGCTCCTGAGAACCGCAACTAAACAACCAGACACAAATCAGCACACACTCATGAGAATCATCTTTGCCGGTACGCCGGAATTTTCTGTTCCTGCTCTGGAAGCAATACTTGCCTCCGGATTCGATGTAGTCGCCGTCTATACCCAACCAGACCGCCAGGCAGGCCGAGGGAGAAAAACCCGCCCCGGCCCTATAAAGCAATGCGCCCTCAAACATGGTCTGGTGATTGAGCAGCCCGCCACACTGAAAGATGCCGCAATAAAAATGCAGGCCTATTCTGCCGATGTCATGGTGGTGGTCGCTTATGGCCTTCTTCTGCCACCCGAAATATTGCAGATCCCACACTACGGATGCCTGAATATTCATGCCTCCCTGTTGCCCCGCTGGCGAGGTGCTGCACCGATACACCGGGCAATTGAAGCCGGCGATAAAGAAACAGGGATTACTATCATGCAGATGGATTCCGGCCTCGATACCGGAGATATCCTTGCGCAATATCCTGTCATTATCGAACAAACAGACACCGGGCAACAGCTGCATGACAGGCTGGCAGGTGCCGGTGCGGCGGCAATCACAGATGTCCTGTCCAATCTCGCCTGGTATCAGAAAAAGGCTATTTCCCAACAGGATGAACTAAGCAGCTATGCGAGAAAAATCAGCAAGCAGGAGAGCATTATAGACTGGTCAGAAGAATGCGGGGTGATAGAGCAACGTATCCGTGCTTTCGACCCCTGGCCCGGTACACAGACCTGGTACAGGGGCATCAAGTTACGAATATCACAGGCTCAATGTTGTGATGAAAGCTTGTCGACTAAGGCCGGAACGATCCTGTCGGCAGATAAATCCGGTATTCGCATCGCCTGCGGAAAAGGTGTTCTACTGATCAATAAATTGCAGCGGCCGGGCGGCAAGGCCCTGTGTGCGGCCGACTTCCTGAATGGCATGCAGCTGGATACTGGAGTCGTGCTGGAACAACAAAGCCAATGACCCGGACCAATGAAAAAATTTCTGCCAGGCTTGTTGCCAGCAGGGCTGTGCAACTTGTGGCCGATAAAGGATTAAACAGTGACAGGGCACTGGAGGACGCCGGTATTAAAACGTTAGCAGATGCCCGCGATGTTTCATTTGCCAAATCTATCTGCCTTGGTACGCTGCGCTGGCATCAGCAACTGGAAGCAATACTCTCCCAACTGCTGGAAAAGCCCCTGCAGCGCAAACACAGGGATGTACATTTTCTTTTATTAACGGCACTGTTCCAGCTGTCAAAAACTGATATCGCCAGGCACGGGATAGTCTCAGAAACTGTTAATCTCGTCTACACCATAAAGAAAAAATGGGCAAAAGGCCTGGTCAATGGTGTACTGAGAAACTATTTGCGACAGGCTGATTCGCTGAAAAATAAAATAGAACGCAACCCGGTTGCAGCAAGCTCCCACCCGGACTGGCTGTTGCAAATCATCCAGACATCATGGCCTGAGCTATGGCGGGAAATTACGGATGAAAACAATAAACAGGCACCGATGTCACTGCGCATAAATGTCCAGCGCAGCAGCAGAGAGGAATACCTCGACCTGCTTAAAACAGCTGGCACACATGCCCTGAGTAGTGATATTTCACCCTCCGGCATTACGCTTGCAGCACCCTGTCAGGCAGAAAAATTGCCTGGTTTTGACGAAGGTCTGGTCTCCGTTCAAGACATCGCACCGCAACTGGCCGCCAGCCTGCTCGACCTGCAAGATGGCCAGCAGGTACTCGATGCCTGTGCTGCACCCGGCGGGAAAACGGCTCATATAGTAGAGGCATCAAATGGCAAGCTAGAATTGACCGCGCTGGAACTGGATCCGCAACGCCTGCTTCGTATCAATCAAAATATGAAGAGACTGGGACATAAAGTTGATGTAAAGCAGGGAGATGCTGGCAAACCTGAAACATGGTGGTCAGGTCAGAAGTATGATCGCATTCTGCTGGATGCCCCTTGCTCAGGCACCGGTGTCATTCGTCGCCACCCGGATATCAAATTGCTACGCAGAGCCACCGATATCGAACATCTTGCACACCAGCAGCTAAAGATATTGCACGCACTGTGGCCCTTACTGAAACAGGGTGGAAAGTTACTATACGCGACATGCTCTATCCTGCCACAGGAGAATGAAAATGTTGTCGGCAGTTTCCTGTCAAAAGAAGACCATGCAAAAGAACTGCGTATAGATGTAAACTACGGACACCCACGCCAGCATGGAATACAAATTTTACCTGGCGAACACATGATGGACGGCTTCTTTTATGCTTGCCTGCAAAAAAACTAACAAACACCTTACACTCTGTCTCCTGCTGCTGCTCTCGTTCTGGTCCTGTGCTGCCAGCAGTCGCGGCTTCACAATTGACCATATAGAACCTTACCATGATGGTGAGTCGATTCAGGTTGATGGAAATCTTACCCTGAACCTGACTGATGATGTAAGAAAGGCCCTGAGTAAAAGTATCCCTCTTCAGTTAAACATGGAGTTTGTCCTCAGACGTGTGCGTAATTATGTATGGGACAAGGAAGTGGCTATCTGGACCGTGCCTATTGCCATATTCTATAAACCGGTATCGGATGAATATGTGGTCAGCAGGCCAGATTTACTGAATCAGCAGGAAAGCTTTGGCAGCCAGCGTGCAGCTCTGGAGAGATTAGGTGCATTCAAACAGTTGAGCCTGCCACTGGAGCAGCCATTAATCCAGGGGAAAAAGTACGTTCTCGATGCACGCATCAAGCTGGATCTGGGTAAGTTGCCGGCCATGATGCGTCCACTGGCCTATTTTTCATCATCCTGGCACCTAAACAGCAAGTGGACAGATTGGCCTCTCAAACACTAAAAAATATCATTGCCGGTCCTGTATCGGCTCTGATTCTGTCGTTAATATTGTTAGCGGCTCTTTTGCTGCTCAGCATAGCCGCACAAAACTCGGAGCAGCTGTCTGAGCTCTATGCACCACTACTCGTCATCAACCTGGTTGGCATCTTCGTTCTGCTAATACTGAATCTGGGTAGTATTTACAAACTGATCAAGCAGGTACGAGCGAAGGTCATCGGTTCACGACTTACCCTGCGTATGGTCGGCATGTTCACACTGCTTGCCTTTCTGCCTCTTTCTGTCGTCTATTATATCTCAACACAGTTTCTCAGCCACGGTATCGACAGCTGGTTTGATGTGCGTATCGAACAGGCGATGTCCGATGCTACCCTGCTAGGCCAGGTGTCTCTGAAATCATTAAAAGAAGGACAGGTCGATACTCTGATACGCTATGTTCCAGATATAGAAGAAACGACTGACAGCCTTGAAATGATCAGCCGGCTTGATCGTATTCGGCGTGAAGAAGGCTACAGTGAAACCGCCATGTTTACCCAGCGGGGTCGGATTCTTGCCTCCAGTTCCATGCAGCCAGGAACATTACTTCCTTCCCAGCCTGATGAGCGCGTCTTCACTGCACTCAGCACCCAGGGCGTTTATGCAGACCAGGAAACCGGCATAGATGGTAGCCAGATACTTCGAATCGCCGTTATCGTACCCTCCGCATCGGTAGGTATGACGCCTAATGTACTGCAGGCAATCAAACCGATTCCCCTGCGCTTTGCAAACCTGGAATCCAGCATCAATGCGGCGATCGGTGAGTATGATCGATTACTCTACCTGCGCGGCCCGATCAAATTCGGTTTTATCATGACATTAAGCCTGGTCAGTTTAATGACATTACTGCTCGCCGTCTGGACAGCTACTTTTTCTGCCCGTCGCCTGGCATCACCATTACGTGAGCTGGCTGAGGGTACCCAGGCAGTCGCCAACGGCAACTACAGCACACAACTGCCCGTCACTTCCAGTGACGAATTCGGCATTTTAATAAAATCATTCAACCGCATGACCCAGCAGATCTCCAGGGCACGCGAAAATGCGCAAACCAGCCAGATCAGGCTGGTCGAGCAACATACCTATCTGGAAACAGTACTCAGCCACCTGTCGTCCGGCGTCCTGTCCTTTGATGCCGACCGTCGCTTGCGTGCCCATAATAGTCGCGCCTGTGAAATACTGGATATAGATAAAATGGATGAGCTGTATGACCAGGATTTATATTCGCTGGCTTTGGCGCTGCCGTTACTAAAAGATTTTTTCACCACGCTAGACGAAACAATGTCAGCAAATAAGCCTGAATGGGACGAAGAAGTGGTTCTCTTCAGCTCGCACGGAAAACAGGTTCTACTCTGTCGCGGTACGCGCCTGCCCGGAAAGCTGCCGGGTGGGTCAGGTTATGTCTTTGTCTTCGATGACATCACCGTCATGCTGCAGGCACAGCGTGATGCTGCCTGGGGAGAAGTTGCCAGGCGCCTGGCACATGAAATAAAGAACCCGCTGACGCCTATCCAGCTGTCAGCCGAACGCATCAGGCATAAATACCTGCATACCCTTGATGACAGCGAGAAGCAAACACTGGATCGTGCAACCCGAACCATCTCTGAACAGGTTGAATCAATGAAAGAGATGGTGAATGCCTTCTCCAACTATGCTCAATCGGTCAGCATGAATATTCACAACGTGGACCTGAACCAGTTACTCGCTGATGTCGTCGAACTCCACAAAGGATACAATGAACCGCTTGAAATCAAGTTATCACTGGATGATTCCATTTCACCGATGATGCTCGACTCGGGACGCATGCGCCAGGTATTTAACAACCTGATAGTCAACGCTACCCATGCACTCAGGCAAACCGAACATGCACAGCTGCGAGTCAGCACGCAAGCAGGGACCGGTAAGAAAACAAACATCGTCACCATCCGTTTTGAAGATAATGGACCGGGAATCCAGGAAGAACTGCTGGACAACCTGTTTGAGCCCTATGTCACCAGCAAGGAAAAAGGCAGCGGGCTGGGCCTGGCAATTGTGAAAAAAATTATTGATGAACATGGCGGCACTATCTGGGTAAAAAATGTGAAAAATAACGGTACCTGCTTTACTATTCAATTACCTGTAAAAATATATAAGTCACATGAGCAGCACCACTTAAGCAAAGAAAACAATGAAAAATAACCGAATTCTAATCACTGATGATGAGCCGGAAATCTGTCGGCTGGTACAGGAAATCCTGGAAGATGAAGATTACATCGTCACAAAGGCCTATAATGCTGAAGAGGCACGCAAGGCACTAACTGAGTTCAAACCCGACCTTGTATTACTGGATATCTGGATGCCCGGCACCGATGGCATTAGCCTGCTTAAAGAATGGATGGATGGTGAAGAACCACCCTCAGTAGTTATGATGTCTGGCCATGGAAATGTTGAAACTGCAGTAGAAGCAATACGCTATGGTGCCTATGATTTTCTTGAAAAACCGCTCTCTATGGCAAAACTCATGGTCACTGTGCAGAGGGCGCTGCAAAACGTACAGTTGCGCAATGAAAACGTCCAGCTGCGACAGCAATTACAACCAATCAATGAACTGATAGGCGACAGCCACAGCATGCATCAGCTACGGGAGCAGATAAAGCTTGTTGCTAACACTGAAAGCTGGGTACTGGTTACAGGTGAACCGGGTAGTGGCAAGGAAATCGCCGCACGCATGATACATAAACTCAGCCCACGTGCTGAAGCTGAGCTGGTGACAATCAATCTTGCCGCCATCCCGGCAGAGAATATTGCCGTGCAAATGTTTGGCTCGGAAAAAGATGGCCTGGTCACCGCAGGCTCATTTGAGCAGGCTAAAGGCGGCACGCTGTTACTGGATGAAATAGCAGACATGGACCTGGACACCCAGGCCAAGCTGATCGGTGCTCTGCGGGAGAACCGTTTCCTGCGTGTGGGTGGCAGCTCACCGGTTGAACTTGATGTACGTGTTATTGCGGCGACTACGCACAACCTTGAAGACGAAGTCTCTGCCGGCCATTTTCGTGAAGACCTTTATTATCGTCTAAATGTTGTACCCATTCAGGTGCCACCACTGCGTGAGCATCCGGAAGATGTATCCATGCTGATCGAATATTATCTCGACTATATGGTCAAGGTTGAGCATCTTCCTTCTCGCCATTTCTCAACTACCTCATTAAATTTACTCCGGCAGTACAGCTGGCCCGGGAATGTACGTGAATTAAAGAACCTGATACAGCGATTGCTGATATTAAACCGTGGAGAAGAAGTCACTGTTGAAGAAATGCAGTCAGCGCTCGGAAATCGCACGGTGGCAGATGTTTCATCTGAACCAGCACCTGATTACAACCAGTCACTACGTGATGCTCGTGATCAATTTGAGCGCAGCTATTTACTCCACCATCTGAATCAGGTTGGCGGCAACGTCAGTGAACTAGCCCAGATTGTCGGCATGGAAAGAACACACCTCTATCGTAAACTCAAGGCACTGGATATCAATCCAAAGAACAGCCGAAAACATTAATCAGAGGTTCCTTAAATGAAAATCATCATTCTTGGTGCCGGACAGGTAGGCACATCCATTACCGAAATACTGTCACGCGAGGCAGGTGGCGATATTACCCTGGTAGATATCGACGAGGCACGGCTGAGCCTGCTGCAAAACCGTTTTGATATCCGCACGGTACATGGCCATGCGTCGCACCCGGATGTTTTGCGTGAGGCGGGATGCGACGATGCCGAACTGATACTCGCTGTTACCAATAGTGACGAAACAAATATTGTTGCCTGCAGGACTGCCGCTTTTCTGTTTAATACACCGAAGAAGATTGCACGTATCCGTGCGACTCAATATTTTGCCGAAGACTCATCATTCATTATGGATGGCCTGGGTGTTGATCACATCATCAGCCCCGAACAGATAGTCACCACCGAGCTACTGCGACTGATTGAAAGACCCGGGGCGCTTCAAGTACTGGACTTTGCAAATGGCCGTGTTCAACTAGTCGCTATCAAGGCCTATGATGACGGCCCCCTGGTCGGCCATCATTTACGCGAACTGAAGGACCATTTATCCAATGTCGAAACGCGGGTTGTTGCTATCTACCGACAGGGTGAGGCAATCATGCCTGACGGCGACACTGTTATTGAGGTGAACGATGAGGTCTTCTTCATTGCTGCAACAGAACACATCCGTGCCGTAATGAGTGAAATGCGAAAGCTGGACAAACCGGTCCATACAATCATGCTTGCCGGTGCGGGCAACATCGGCTTCCGGCTGGCTGAAGCTCTTGAGCAGAAAAACTACAAGGTCAAGCTGATTGAACAGAGTCCAGAGCGTGCCGAAGAAGTTTCAAAGCACCTCAAACGTACTATCGTCCTGATCGGCGACTCAGCAGACGAAGAACTTCTGAAGATGGAAAATATCGACAAGATGGATGTGTTCTGCGCCATCACAAATGATGATGAGGCCAACATTCTGTCTGCCATGCTGGCAAAACAACTCGGTGCCCGCAGGGTGATGTCTATCGTCAACCGGACCGCCTATGCAGACCTGATAGAACGCACTATGATCGATATTGCCTATTCACCGAAACAGGCCACCATCGGCAGCGTATTACCAAAATTTCGAACCGGCGCCCTGGAGGCGGTGCATTCCCTGCGCCTGGGAACGGCAGAGGCAATTGAAGCTATCGCCCTGGATGATAAATCAAGTAAAGTCGTCGGTCGCCGCATTGATGAAATCCCTTTACCGAAAGGCACCATCATCGGTGCCATTCTGCGCGATGACGAAGTGATTATCCCACATCACGATACTGTCATTGCCGACAAAGACCACGTCATCCTGTTTGTGCAGGAGAAAAAGCATATTAATGAAGTAGTCGCCCTGTTTCAGGTCAGTGCATTTTTTATCTGAAATAACCGGGCCAGGTCCATTCCAGTATGCAATCACGACTCATCCTAAAAGTCCTTGGTTTCCTGATAATCATTTTCAGTGTGAGCCTGCTGCCTCCCCTGCTAATCGGCTGGTTTGACAATGACGGTACCCTGCAGGTTTTCCTGCAGTCCTGGGGTGGCCTGCTGCTGCTCGGCGTACTAATGTGGCTTCCTAACAGAATGCAATCAGATGAACTGCGGATACGTGACGGTTTCCTCATCGTCGTTTTGTTCTGGCTGGTGCTGGCACTTTCAGGCGCACTGCCCTTCATCCTGGCTGAGCACCCTACAATGTCGATTGTTGATGCTGTGTTTGAGTCCATGTCCGGCCTGACAACCACAGGTGCGACCGTACTGACCGGCCTCGATCACCTGCCACGCTCAATTCTTTATTATCGCCAGCAACTGCAATGGCTGGGAGGCATGGGAATCATCGTACTCGCTGTTGCTATTGCTCCCGTGCTGGGTGTCGGCGGCATGCAGCTGTTCCGCGCCGAAACACCCGGCCCGATGAAAAATAATAAACTTACACCGCGCATTACCGAAACGGCTAAAGCCCTGTGGTTAATTTATTTCGGTCTTACCATACTATGTGCGGTACTTTATTTTGCAGCCGGCATGAGTCTATTTGATGCCATTGGCCATAGCTTTTCAACACTGGCTATAGGCGGCTTCTCAACCCATGATATGAGTATTGCTTACTTCAATAGCCCTCTGATCGACAGTATCGTAATACTGTTTATGCTTATTGCCGGCATTAATTTTTCACTGCACTACCTGGCCATACATCGACGCAACCTGCGACATTACTTTTTCGATTCCGAGGTCAAGGCATATATATTGATACTGTCTGTACTGACCGTGATCACGGTCAGCCTGTTGATCAGGGATGGTGTCTTTTCAGAAATCACTAGCGCTATCCGCTATGGCCTGTTTCAGGTTGTTTCTATTGCCACCACCACCGGTTTTACCACCAGTAGTTTCAGCCACTGGCCCGGCCTGCTGCCTGTTCTTCTCATCATAGGCAGCTTTGTCGGCGGTTGTGCCGGCTCTACTGCTGGTGGCATGAAGGTAATCAGGGTAGAACTATTACTGCGTCAGGGTCGACGTGAGATTGACCGCCTGCTGCATCCCAATGCAGTGCTGCCGATAAAGCTCAATAAACGGCCGGTGCCGGATAGTGTCATCAACGCAGTCTGGGGCTTTTTCGCCCTCTATGTGATCAGCTTCGTTAGCCTCGGCCTGCTAATGATGATGAGTGGCTCAGATATTGTCACCGCTTTCTCCGCCACCGCTGCCTGCCTCAATAACCTGGGCCCCGGCCTGGGTGATGTTGCTGATAACTACCGCTCTATCAGTGATTCCGGGAAGTGGATACTGAGTTTTGCCATGTTGCTGGGCAGGCTGGAATTATTTTCTCTGCTGGTCGTTCTTACACCAGCCTTCTGGAAACGTTAGGTAAGGAAAAGACATTACGGTTTACGGTTTACGGTTTACGGTTTACGTAAAACATAAAACTTTATCGTACCCAGTCGATGATATGATCCTCAAGCTCATCGCTGTCCAACTTTGTCTCAATAACCACTTTTCCCCGTACTGAAGCTCCTGATTCATGCACGGTCTCCGATGAACCGGAAACCAGGGGGTGCCACCATGCAAGATCGCGCCCTTCCGCCAAACGACGATAGGCGCAGTCAGCCGGCATCCAGCTTAATTCTTCAAGATTGTCCGGTGTCAATTTGACACAATCGGGTACCCGCACACAACGTTGCGGGTAGTCACCACAGGTGCAGGTATCCTGATCGAGTAAATAGCAGGCTACATCTGTGTAGAAAATCTCTCCATTATCGGCATTCTCAAGCTTGACCAGGCAGCACTGGCTACAGCCATCACATAATGACTCCCATTCTTCTTCATTCATTTCAGCCAGTGGCTTTGTTTTCCAGAACATTTTAATACATTACCATGTAATGGTTGTTTTATTGTGCTTGAAAACCATTCTCCGCGAGGGCGCGTCTCCCGTATGGTCTGAAAAGCAGCAAATGCGTTGGTTGTGGTTGTAGCTGTGAGAGGCGCGCCCTCGCGGAGAATGAGGGTATGAAATAAAAATCAGATTAAATCATGCAAACAAAATAATACAGATAAACAGGTGATCTAGCCACCTATTGAAGCTAGACTACTGGCTGAGAAATTATTACCCACAATATGTCAATAAAGGATCAATCAGATGAAAAAATTACTCCCATTCCTACTTGCCCTGTTATTAATACCTGGTGTTAGCTTTGCCCAGCAGTCAGGCTCCTATACCTCATCAAGTGCTGGAAGCTCTCAGCTGCGTCCGGCACCCGATGCCGTTCTCAGAAAGGGTATTAAAGATCTGCAAACTTTCCTCAACAGTGACCAGTCTGGAAACCAGGAAGCACTGATAGGGTTAATACGCGCGCGAATCGCCCCGCAGTTTGATATCAATGCACTGGCGCGCTGGTCGGGCGGCTACTGGTACGGTCAGATGAATCCTGAACAACGAAAAGCCTTCACCATAAAGCTCTCTAAATCCTTTTTCTCATCATTGGCAGACATCGTTGGTGGTTATGCCGGTAAAAACCCGGAAGTCCGGTTTATGACCCCCCGTAAGATTGCGCAGGACGAAGTGGATGTTACTGCACGTGTTTTTCCTGCCAATAACTATCCGATTGATGTCCGCTTTTCTTTTCATCGCACACCGCGCGGCTGGCTGATCTTTGATGTCAGCACCAATGGTATTAGTGCTGTTAATTATTATCGTAAGATGTTTAATGCACGTGCACGACAGGGTGGGCTGGAAGCTCTGTACTAATCCCTGTCAGAAAAATATCATTAAATAATTCGCCGCGAGGGCGCGCCTCCCACAATAATACCAATACATTCGCTGTCTACAGGCTTTTGTGGGAGGCGCGCCCTCGCGGCGAATATCTTATCATGACTCACTCAAACGCTGCCTTCTCTGCCTCCAGAACGGCAAGGCTAATATGCTTACCTACCTGCTCATGGAAACCGGGCCACTGCTGGTAATCAGCCAGTATCGCCACAATTTTATCCTTCATCTCGAAATCTGAAAGACCTTCTTCATAGTAAGCAGTGGCTTTCCCATAAAGTGTCGCTACGTAATTCTGAAAGCTTTCTACTATTTTTTTATCGCCGGTCGGCCCATGGCCGGGGACATAATGCCTGAAGTTCTGGGATATCAACTTATCTGTCGCAGCGAGGGTGCCGCGAAACGTGCCGTCATCAAAACGCGGCATTCGCATATAGGTAACATTATCACCGGTAAACATGACAGAATCTTCGACGATTTCAAACATCGCATCGGTATAGCTATGGACGGCAGGCATGATATGAATGCGCAATGTCAGCCCGCTGATTTTAAATGTATCTCCGTCAGCCAGCGAATTTTCCGGAATCACCGCACGGGTTCCTTCTGTTGCCCCTTCAGTTAGTGTATTCATTAGCTTTATCCATGAATCAGCTTCAGACTCCTTCGCCTTTCTGATCATTTCAGGGTGAGCATAGAGCTTTGCTTCTGGATAGCTCTCCCGGATGGCCTGATTACCAAGCCAGTGGTCACCGTGTATATGGCTAACAAAGACATGTGAAACGGGTTTGGAGCTTAGTTTTTTAAGTTGCCGCAACACCATACGCCCGGATTCGAGACTGGAACCCGGGTCGATGATTATGACACTGTCGCTGCCGATTACTATTGCAGGATTGTTCATAAACCCCAGGTTTTCCGGATTAGGTCTTTCGGTTGGGCCAAAAATCACATAGGTGTGTTCTGCCACTCGTTCTGCCTTGTAATCAGGCACAGGCGTTCCTGCCATTGCCTTAAATGAAACAAATACTAACCCCAGTATTAAAAAATAATTTTTAGTCATAACAACCCCCATCACATTATCCTTCAGCGCCAAGCTCTACAGCCCGTCGCTGCCTTACATCCATCTGTTCCGGTGTATTATACCTTTCCAGTTCCACCATCCATTGCCGAGACTCATTTTCGACCATATCAACCAGCATTTTAATATGTCCCGATTGTGCATTCAGCGCAGCAATATATTGAAATCTTTCACCGCCGGCGTTCAAAAACAAGTCTCTGTTCTGCTCCGCCACCTCTTCCAGTGTCTCCAGACAATCTGCAGCGAAGCCCGGGCAAACCACATCAACAGACAGAACGCCTGAAGAGGGTAGCATACTGAGTGTCTTGTCCAGGTAAGGCTGCAACCAGGGCTCCCGACCAAAGCGTGACTGAAATACAGCCTGCCAGGCGGCATCTTCCAGCGCCAGACGATCAGCGAGTAACCGCGCCGTTTTCATGCATTCACAATAATACGGATCACCTGCACGGTGATAGCGTTGCGGCAGGCCATGAAAGGACATCAATAGCTGCTGTCCCCTGCCATTTTTCTGCCAGCTTGCCTCTATGCTCATTGCCAGGGCCTCTATATATGAAGACCTGTCATGGTAATGCATGGGCATGCGCAATTGCGGCAGCATGCGCCAGGAATTTAATATTCGTGTGACTTCATCAAAAATCGACGCTGTGGTAGTGGCCGAATACTGTGGAAACATCGGGATAACCAGCAAATACCGGCAATGCTGCTGGCGAAATTCCTCCATCACATCACGAATCGCCGGTTTGCCATAGCGCATGGCCAGTGAAACCTTGTACCGCTCAGGAAAATGCCCATCCAGCTCGATCTGTAAAGCATCTGCCTGGGCCTGCGAATAAACGAGTAATGGTGATCCATCCTGTCGCCAGACTGTTTTATATGCCTGCGCGACTTTGCGTGGTCGAAAACGCAAAATAAACAGATTCATCACCAGCCACCATAGAAAACGGGGGAATTCTACTACCCGGGGATCAGACAGAAACTCATCAAGATAACGACGTACAGCGCTAACCGATGTATCATCCGGAGTACCCAGGTTGACCAGCATAACGCCTATCCGGGCCTGCTTGTCGTGTTTAAAATCTTCAGCGCCGGCAAAAGTACTCATCAGTAAAGTATCCGTTAGTTTAAAAGACTATAGATTTTACACACAGTGCCTGGACAATCCTATTACAGACACATTAAGGTAAGATCAGAAAAAATCATAAAAGCCGTTTTCTTTTTCTCGCAGCCATTGCCCTGAATCTTCTTCGGACCTGGCCCGGGAGTAGAATTGCATTTCCACATCGTTGATGCGCAAATCATCATTAGCAACAAGTACTTACATAATTCTGGCAAACATCCAGCAGCCTTGAAAAACTTTTTTACTCGTTTTCAAAATACTCTTTGAAAGCCTCCCCTTTATCAGATAGGGGCTGCAATCTGTCAAATCATACTTGCATTAATGATGGTTTCTCATTAACACTAGTGTTCACTGCTTGTCCATTGGGCAACAGTGAGACAATAAACTACCCGAGTTTTACCTACATAAGGAGTACGCCATGAACGGAATGAATGCACTAGTACTGCAATCCCCTGAGATGCCTGCAGAAGAGTATGCACAGCTTAAAACCTACTACGACGAAAAATATCAGGCGATGTGGTATCACCTGGATCCGAAACCTCGTCCCTGTGTTACCTGGCAATTGCTGAATGACCTGAAGCAGTTTCACCATGATCTGTATTCTGTCATTGATCACCCGGATGGCCCTGCCATCAAATACCTGATACTCGGCTCAAACTCGCCAGATGTGTTCAATCTTGGTGGTGACCTGAAACTGTTTAAAGAACTGATCGAAACACGCAGCCGTGAGGCATTATTCGAGTATGGCAAGGCATGTATTGACACCATGTACCCCCATCATATCGAACTCGAGCGAGATCTGACGTCGATCACCTTGCTGCAGGGCGATGCACTGGGCGGCGGTCTTGAGGCTGCATTATCCAGCAGCGTGATCATAGCCGAGAAGGGTATCAAGATGGGTTTCCCTGAAATCCTGTTTAATCTGTTTCCAGGTATGGGTGCTTACAGTTTTTTATCGCGCAAGCTGGATTCACGTATGGCGAAAGAAATCATTCTCAGCGGTAAGCTCTATCAGGCGGAAGAGTTTTACGAAATGGGGCTGATCGATGTGCTGGTTGAGAAAGGTGAAGGCGAACGTGCCGTATATGAATATATCCGTAAGGAAAACCGTTCCCGCAATGGAATCACAGCCCTGCGCGCCGCTGCACGACGAGTTGAGCAGGTGACGTATGAAGAACTGGTCGACATTGTCAAGATATGGGTCGATGCGGCACTTAAGCTCGAGCGGAAGGATTTGCGTATGATGGAAAGGCTCGTCGCCCGACAGTCAAAAAGTGCGCTGAAGGCGACTGCCTGATACAGAGAGACTCTAGCTGGCTACGTCAAGGCCCCCGTCGTGCCGGGAAAAGTCCTGTATTGTGGCTTTCCCCGCAATAGCTAGAGATTAGCTTCTCGGCACTGGGCAACGAACTCCTTCAGCATGAGTCGGCTATTGTCAAATGTAAGCTGTACTTCCTTGAGTAACTCAGCAGGAGTACTGGCCGTCATTTCAAATGGCTTTAGCTGCCTGATCTCGATGCACTGATTGACCAGTCTGTATGCACCGAACTCACTCGCACTGCCTCGCAGGGCATGTGCTGCATCTTGCAATGCCGGATAATCGTGCTCAATAACTGCACGCCGCATTTTTTTTACCAACAACTCTGCATCATGGCCAAAGCTTGCCACCAGTTCTTCAAAAAACTCGATACCAGACCCCAGCCGCAAAAGCCCCCTGAGGGCTTTTTCATCAATAAGAATCTCTTCATGTATCGGCGCTCTGTCAGGTGGATGTGCATCGGTGAGTACTGATTCAACCACCGCTCCTTTTACATCTTTGCGTGACAGGCGAGCAATCGTTTCCAGCAACAAGTGTGATTTAACCGGTTTGGTCAGATAGGCATCAGCGCCTTCTTTTTCACACCGCTCTAACGCTGCCTTGGTCGCGTCTGCAGTCACAATTATTACCGGGACATGCCGCTCAATCTCCATAAATCGAGCAACTTTCATAGCTTCCAGGCCTCCCATTTCCGGCATATTCATATCAAACAACATCAAATCATATCCCTGCCTGAACTGCTCGATAGCATTGACCGCTGCGATGCCATTCGACACGATAGTGACCTCATGTCCAACGCCTTCGAGGATGCCGCGCAAAACCTGCTGATTGGTTTCATTGTCTTCCGCTACCAGTATATGCAAGCTGCGGGCCTGCCCGTCCATCTGGCGCTGGTAGTGCTCAGCCAGTGATACAACGTTATCCGGAACCGCATGCTCGGCACGAGCCGCATGCAGGGCACTATATAACAGGCGACTGTCTGGAATGCCGTGCAACACGGATGAATATCCTTCGCCCAGATAATAGAGGTCGTTGGATTCGTCCTGATGCTGCAGCAGCACCAGCGAGATGCTATCCAGCAAAGGTTCGGCACGTACCACGCGGGCAAATTGCTCGGCAGCGACATCCAGCGTCTGCTGTTCTATCAACACAACGCTGAACGGCTGGCCGCTCTCACTTGCTGAGATCAAACTGGCAAAGGCTCTGGCAGAAGTTTCCTCTGTCTCCACAATCATGTCCCAATGCTTGAATGAAGAGGAAAACGTACGCTTCGTCGCATCAGATACCAGCAGCAGAGCACGTGTATCTTGCATGCGCTGTTCGTGACTTTCCTTGCTGTCCTGTTGCACGTCCAGCGGAACCTCTACCCAGAAGCAGGTCCCCTTACCCAGCTGGCTGTCCAGCCCGATAGCACCACCCATCAGCTCTACCAGCTGGCGGGCAATCGCCGTACCCAGGCCTGTGCCGCCGAAGCGTCTCGTCGTTGAAGCATCGACCTGCTGGAAGCTCTCGAACAGTGTTGTTTGATCTTTTTCTGCTATGCCAACCCCGGTATCTTCAACCTCAATGCGCAACCGGACATTTTCACCTGTTGTACTCACTGGCAACACACGCAGCTCTACACTGCCATCAGATGTGAACTTGATGGCATTGCCTATCAAATTGATGAGCACCTGGCGTAAATGAAAGGAATCACCATATAACATGAAGGGAGTACTGGGGTCGATATGCGCAGAAAACTTCAGCCCTTTCGTACGGGCCTGGTGAACAAACAGATTGGCCGTATCAGAGACAAGTCTATGCAGATCAAATTCAACCCGCTCGATGACGATCTTGCCAGCCTCAATACGGGAGAAATCAAGTATGTTCTCAATCACGCCAAGCAGAATGCCTGCCGATGCCTGGATGCTGTTTGACAGTTCCCGCTGCTTGCGAGACAGCGGAGTATCCATCAACAGATCACTCATACCGATAACGCCATTTAGCGGCGTACGCAGCTCATGGCTCATATTGGCCAGGAACTTACTTTTTGCCCTGCTGGCATCCCTGGCCTGAATTATGGCCAGATGCAGTCGCTTAATCAGAAGCCCCAGATAGAACGGTATCAGGGTCAGCATAATCAACATGGTAATGCTGAAGTTCGTCGATGCCTGCCACAAACCACCGTACCATAGCACGAGTGAGAATCCAGCCAGGCTCAGCAGCGTTGTCAGAACAAGATATTTCAGACCATAGCGGAAGCCATAGCCAACGATGACCCAGAGATAAACAGCAACCAGAGGCATACCCTCTTCACCTGTCATGTACAGGATCAGCGAGACCGCTGTGATGTCTGCAACGGCGCCCGCAACGCGGCGCAGCCTGGAGATTGCCGGGTATACAAAGATCGACCCTAATAGCAGAATGGCGATCGATATGTAAGTGATGGCAATAGCAAGTATCTGATCGTGTTGCTGGCCACTGCCTGTAAACCAGGGCGAGATCAGGTATAGAGAGACCAGCACGCCAATCGTTGCCCGGTTGAACACCGGACCATGTTCGGCTTCACTGAATTTCTTCAGATAGCGGGCAGCAACGGTATTGTGGAATCCATTACTCATGGTGACGGACGTAAAACCTGTAACTCTGAGCACCGGCCAGGGTGCCGGAACTGAATCTAATCATCACTGAGTTCTTCCTGGATTTGCCTGATCTTTTCGAGGTTAGCAAGGAATGCCTCGACGACATCGGGATCCATGTGAGTGCCCGATGCATTGCGTATATAACCGACGGCATCTTCTAACGACCAGGCTTCCTTGTAGGGGCGCCGGGTAGTCAGCGCATCAAACACATCGACTACCGCCACAATGCGCCCAGCCAATGAAATGGCATCGCCCTTCAGGCCTCTCGGGTAACCCGTACCATCATACTTCTCATGGTGGCTGAGTGCGATCTCTGCACCAAGATTGATGTAGCGGGATGGACTATCCTTGAGGATCTCATGACCAATACCAGGATGCTCCCGCATTATTTCAATCTCCTGCTCATCCAGTGCCCCTTCCTTCAGCAGAATGCTGTCAGGTATCCCCACTTTTCCAATGTCATGCATCGGGGCGGCCAATTCTAATTCTTCACAGTCACGTGGTGGCAGCTGCAATGCTTCGGCGAGCAATCGGGTGTAACGTGCTATCCGGAGTACATGATTGCCGGTTCCTTCATCCCTGTATTCACCAGCCTTCGCGAGTCGCAGCAGTGTTTCGCGTTCACGTGCCTGGATTTCGCGGGTTCCCTGGGCAACCTGCTCTTCCAGCCACTTTGCCCGATCACTGATGATTTTCTGCTGCCGGCGCAGCGTCAGCAGGTTCTTGCAGCGTGCCCGGCATTCATACTGGTCAATCGGTCTGGTCAGGAAATCCGTCGCACCGGCATCCAGGGCCTGGTAGCGAACAGTGAGTTCTTCGATGACTGTAACAACAACCACGGGTACATCGCGGCAACTGCTGATGGCCCTGACCTCTCTTATGAATTGTATGCCATCCATGTCGGGCATCTTGTAGTCTGTCAGAATGAGGTCTGGGGTACGCGACTGAATACATTCAATTGCATCGAATGGTGAGGAAAACAACTTGATTTCAATATTCGGATCGATATCTCTAATAATCTGCTTAAGAATCTGTCGACCCGTACTCTGGTCATCGACAATCACAACGGTGGACTTATTCAAAGGCATGGTTGGCCTCGAAAAGGCAGATTCCGAATCGATTACAGTTAATTTCATCTGTTCTGTTGCCATTTCTTATATTCTGTAGCATTTTTTAACTGTCATACTACAAAAATAGGGTAGACTCCAATTTTTTTCCACATAAATTTTTAAACTCAGAGTGATTAGCTGTTATTTTATCAGAAATTTCTCAATTGCCTCCGTTTACTGCGATAGTATTTCCCGGCAAAGAGAAGATTTCTGTCTTTCATAGAGCAACTCAGCATCTGTCCTAAGCAAACATGAAAAAAGCCGTTTTTCTTGATCTGGCGACCATTGGCCCGGGAGACCTGTCGCTGCTGCCATTCGAAGACCTGCCTCTTTCCTGGGTATACTACGACTCTACACCCCCTGAAAAATTGTATAACCGGATAAGAAGTGCGGAAATTATTATCACCAACAAGTGCAAACTAAGTGCTGACTCACTCAAGCATGCTCCGCTACTGAGATACGTCTGTGCAGCGGCTACCGGTTTCAACCATATCGACGTCGATGCAGCTGACCACAAAGGCATAGCCGTTTCCAATGTCCGCGATTATGCCTCTCCTTCTGTTGTGCAACACGTTTATGCCCTGATTCTGGCACTATCTACCAGACTTATGGACTATAACTCTGCTATTAAGGACGGCGCCTGGCAGCGCAGTGAAAACTTCTGCCTCCTCGATTACCCGATTGATGAAATTGCCGGCAAAACACTGGGTATTATCGGCTATGGGACCCTGGGAAAAGCTGTTGCAAAAGTGGCACCGGCGCTGGGTCTTGAAGTACTGATCTGCCAGCACCTGCATGGGGAGCCTGAACAAGGACGCATCGAGCTTGATGAATTACTGGCTCGAGCGGACATCATAAGCCTGCACCTGCCATTAAATAAACGAACAACAAATCTGCTGGGCAAACGCGAGCTTTCGCTGATGAAATCGGATGCCTTCATCATCAACACCAGTCGCGGCGGCGTCGTTGATGAAAAGGCCCTGGCTGATGCATTGAAACAAGAGCATATAGGCGGAGCAGGCATTGACGTGCTGACAACAGAACCACCTGTTGATGGCAGTCCATTATTAGAAGCAAACATCCCAAACCTGATCATCACACCACATATTGCATGGGGTAGCCGACAGTCGCGGCAACGGCTGGTTGATCAAATTGCGGATAATATCCGGTCTTTTCTTGCGGGTGAGATCGCTAACCGCGTTGGTCAGGTTTTATAGATTTTTGTAATTATCACTTGCCAGCATCTGTCGGTATCCGGAAAGTACGTTTTTGTCGTGAAGCTTCTGAGTTTCGTTTAGTTCAGGACCTGCTTTTACAGGTCTAATACAACCTGTGCGCCGTCAGAGTCCTGCTATTGTATTGACCGCTAGTTCCGTGCCGCAAAAAGTTTCCTGGTCGCACTCTGAAATACCATCATCAGTGCGGCAGTGGATGCAGCAATCATCAGCACACCGTTGATGGCTTTCAAGTGCGCCCAGCAGAATGAACGGCATAGGAGCATTACGCCTCGGCCGAAGAGAGTGGTTTGAGTACATTCTCCGCTAAGCCGGCAAGTAGAAAATAGCCCGCATCATCAAGCCCATAAACGGGCTGAAGATTTTCACACTCATCACCACCAGAAAAACGATCAAGCTAAACCGAATCAGAACCTCTGTCAGGTTATTAAAATATTAATCGATTTATGTAAATCCAGGGAACCTAGTAACTCAACCTGATATGGTAACCAGCAAACTTTCGAATATTGATGACACCCTTGTCGAGGATCAGATACTGACCCTTGATGCCAAGCAACTGTCCATGAATTTCATGGGTCTTGTCAAAATTCAACGAACTTACTTTTTCAGGGTATTCCAGCACGGGATAATTTATCGATACCACTTCAGCCGATGGCAATGCTTCAATTGATGCCTGTTCTTCTGCATCAATTAAGACCTGTATCTCCGTACCCAGAGATTCAAGCAGCTGATCCCTTACCTCTGGCAAATCAATGCCGTCAGGTTGGCTCTTTAACATACGCCGCCAGTCAGTACGGTCAGAGACCTGTTGCCGCAATATGTGTTCCAGTTTACCCGAGAGTAAGCGTTTACTTACCCTGAACACCGGCAAGGCCTGTGATGCCCCCTGATCTATCCAGCGCGTCGGCACCTGGGTGCCACGCGTTATGCCCACCTTGGCGCCAGATGAATTGGCCAGATAAACTATATGATCCTGCATACAATGGGACATTCCCCATTCTTCATCACGACAGGTGCCCTCAGCAAAATGGCAGGTCTCAGGTCGTACGATGCAGGTATCACACTCTGGCAGGCTACGCATGCAGGGGAAGCAATAGCCCTGGGCAAAGCTCTTGCTGGTTTTACGACCGCAGTGGATGCAATTGATCAGGCCTTTATATTGCAGTGAAATATATTTTCCAATCAGGGGATTGAGGGGAACAACCAGCTTGTTCAATGGCAAACCATATTCCACCGGATCAGTCAGATGAGATTTCAGTTTGCGGAGGTTTCCTTCGTGATGCATGGCGCTTTGTGTTCTCGTCGATATAATAATTTAATTATTCAGATTTATATCACACAAAACCCATTGATAACATGCAACAATCCTGTCTGTCTTACATCAGCTAGCGGGGATTAATCAGCAGGGCAGCAGTCAGGGGGGGGTTACTCCACGTAACCAAACTCCCCAGCCCACTCATTTCCCACATAGTCAATATTCACCCATTTGGGTATATAGGGTTTCTGGCTCACGATCGGGAAATCAGCCGTACTGTCTTTATCAAACTCCTTGATGGAACATTTGCTGGTCATGGTTGCCCTGAAATGGACAAACAGACCATCCATCACCCTGACGTAATCGTCAATATTTTCTATTTCACGAAAATGGCAGACTTTTTTGATCAGGCAGCTGAAGTAAAGCTCGACTTCAATTAGCAGGGGTTTCGCTGTTTTTTTCAGGTGCCTTAGTCCGGCCTCACTGATATTCACCGAAACCGGCCTGTTATTTAGTAGGATCTCATTCTTCACCAGTTATTCCTAGTATGATCAACACAAAAAAACCGAACAGCATTATACCTTTAACTACTATAAAGCGTGGGAGGCGCGCCCTTTTCGTCTTGAATAACATTTCACAAACCTTACCGATATCAAGAGAATCTAAATGCAGAATCCTGTTAAACTATCATTCATCTGACAGCCAGTCTGTCACTACTGAAACTCTGAATGCCGGGAAAACAGTTATGCGTAAATGGCAATGTGCAGTATGCGGTTTTGTCTATGAAGAAGAAAAAGGCCTGCCCGATGAGGGTGTCCCGCCCGGCACCAGCTGGGATGATATCCCGGATAGCTGGCAATGCCCTGAATGCGGGGTCACCAAGGCTGAATTTGAAATGATCGAACTGGACGATAGATGATATTTTCCTTTTGATTTTTTCAAATATTACCCCTCTATTTATTCAGAAATTATTGCCCTTCGGTGCCTGTGTCCTTTTATAAGCCTCTGAGTTTTTTAAAAGTAACTACAAAAGCCAAATTCTAAAAAAGTTTATATTCAATGAGCCTCGTCACCCTGCGTGATATCACCCTGGGATTTGGTCATCCCACGCTGATGGAAAACGTCAACCTCCGCATTGAAGAAGGTGAGCGCATCGCTCTGCTGGGCCGCAATGGCTGCGGCAAATCAACCCTGTTAAAACTGCTTACTAAAGAAATCTTGCCTGATTCTGGCGAAATTCAATTTCGCACTGGCCTGGTTGTTGCCCGCATGTCCCAGGACGTTGCCGGTGATATCTCCGGCACGAACTATGCAGTGATTGCATCCGGCCTGGGGGAAATCGGTCAGCATATTAATGACTATCATCTGTTCAGCCGGCAGATAGACGACCCGGCCAGCGTGGACCGCATGCATCAGGCACAGGAAAAAATTGACTCCGCCAATGCATGGCACTTCATCCAGCGCATAGAAATCGTATTATCGAAACTGCTGCTTAACGGTGATGATGATTTTCGTTCATTGTCAGGCGGCCAGTCTCGTCGCGTTCTGCTAGGCCGTGCCCTGGTACAGGAACCCAATATTCTACTGCTGGACGAACCCACCAATCACCTTGATATCAGCATGATTGAATGGCTGGAAGACTTCCTGCTGGCGCAAAACACCAGCCTGGTTTTTGTCTCACATGACCGGCGCTTCGTACGGCGACTGGCAACACGCATCATTGAACTGGAGCGGGGACAACTGACTTCCTGGCCGGGTGATTACGATGAATACCGTAAGAACCGCGAGCTGATGCTGGCAGCAGAGCTAAAAAATGAGGCACTGGAGGACAAAAAACTCGCCGCTGAAGAAACCTGGATACGCCAGGGGATCAAGGCCCGGCGCACTCGCAACGAAGGCCGCGTCAGGGCGCTGGAAGAACTGCGTCGGCAACGTCAGGCACGACGTGAACGGGTTGGCAATGTAAACATTGCTATCCAGCAAAGCGAACGCTCTGGGAAAATAGTGATTGAAGCTGAGAATATCAGCTACGCCTATGATGAGCAGCCGATAGTCAAAGACTTTTCTATTACTATCATGCGTGGTGACAAGATTGGTTTGCTTGGCCCCAATGGCGTGGGCAAGACCACATTGCTGCGCCTGTTACTGGGTGAGCTGAAGCCCCAGTCAGGCAAACTTAAGCACGGCACCCGACTCGATATTGCCTACTTTGATCAACAGCGTGCGCAGCTGGATGATAATGCGACTGTGATCGACAACCTTGCCCTCGGTAAGGACTCGGTCACCATCAATGGCAGGGAAAAACACGTCATAAGCTACCTGCAGGATTTTCTTTTCGCACCTGACCGGGCACGCAGCCCGGTCAATGCCCTGTCCGGTGGCGAAAAAAATCGACTGCTGCTGGCTAAAATGTTCTGCCGACCCTCTAATGTCCTGGTACTCGATGAGCCAACAAATGACCTGGACTTTGAAACCCTGGACCTGCTCGAACAACTTCTGGTCGACTACAAGGGAACCCTGCTGCTGATCAGCCACGACCGCAGCTTCATTAACGATGTCGTTACTTCAACCCTGTCGTTTGAAGGTAATGGTGTGATCGATGAATATGTTGGCGGTTATGATGACTGGATGCGCCAACGATCAGCAGCCAAAGCTGAAAAAAAATCTGTGCCGAAAACGGCCACAGCTAATTCCAGGGACGGCAAACAGACAAAACTCAGTTATAAACTTCAGCGCGAGCTGGATGAACTGCCGCAGAAGATCGAACAGCTTGAACAGGCGCAGCAGGCATTACATGACAGCATGGCTGACCCGGATTATTTTAAGCATGCTAAAGAAGATATAACCAAGGATAAGAAAAAACTTGCAGCGATTGACGGGGAGCTGGAACAGGCCTATTCCCGATGGGAAGAACTTGATGCTTAAAGCCTGGTAAAGACTACTTTATATTACTGTAGGAGCGTCGTCCCCGGCGCGATTCTCTAACAACATGCAAAATTCATCGCGCCGGGGACGACGCTCCTACAATTTTAAAGGCGGATGAAAAATCATCTGCACTACATTGCCATCCGGGTCGCGGCAATAGAAACTGCGTGCGCCATCGCGGTGTGTTGTTGGCGGTTTAAAGATTTCGATTTCATGCTGCAGTAGAAATTCATACCAGGTATCCACACTTTCAATCTCGCCGATGATAAAGCCGATATGATCGAGATGCTGCGGGCCGGAGGGACGTTCATTCACCCTGTGCAGGGCCAGGTTATCATTACCTGAGGTCAGATAAACATTATCTGAATCCGGACGCCATTCAACCTGCATACCTAACAACTCGACATAGAAGGCTTCGGTCTCTGCAAGTTTTATAACGTTCAATGCGATGTGCCGCATACCGGTCGTTGCAGGTGGCCGTTTACTGTTCATGAGTTCTCTACCTTCGCAACAGAAAAAACCTTGCTCTCCACATCCGCCCAGGCTTCATCACCGAATACTCGTCGAATGACCAGGGCCAGGGCCATGGAGCCCCCGGAAAGCAATGCATCATGGAAGCTCTTCAGCGAGAAATCATCACCCTGCTGTGCCATCTGTCGTTCACGCAGGCAATTAATGAGCGCCCAGCCTGTTGCATAACCCATAGGGACACCGGGTGAGCGTGTGTACCATGTCAGATCGGCCAGCGCCTGTTCATGATGCATGCCCAGGCCGTCAACCATACGCTTTACCGCATCCTCTATCGACAGCCCACGACAATGCAGCTCGACATCCAGCATGATGCGCATGGCGCGCCAGAGACGATCTCTGAGCATAATAAATTCCTGTTCAGGTGTCTGGCTAAAACCCTGCTCCAGCATCATTTGCTCGCAATACAATGCCCAGCCTTCATACAAGGTAGCTGATGGGTTTAACAATCTCGGCAAGCTACGCGCAGCAGGGGTCATATTTGCCGTAACAAACTGCAGATGATGCCCCGGCCAGGCTTCATGTACGCATGTCTGGGCTATCGAGGCATAATCGTGTTGTGCCAGTTGTTCAGAATCGCTGCAGGGAGTGACGTAATACCAGGCCTGCTGCCGGGGGTCATTGGGCAGGGGCTCGTGATAGGCGGCAAATGGTATTTCATGGCGCAGAAAGGCCGGTGTATCAATGATGCTCAGGGTCTCTGTCTCCGGCAGGCTGACGATATCCTTCTTTTGCAGAAACCCGCGCACATCCATCATAGACTGGCGATAGCTATCAAGCAGTTGGTCGGCGGACGGATGGTTCTCGGCCAGTTTTGCTGTCATAGCGGCGACATCATCGTTACCGTTTAACACCATGCATGCCTCACGCAAACGGGAAGCCGTTTCCTCATACAGTTCCTGACCCAGCGCATGGATCTTATCCTGATTGATATCAAGAAAATGTTGAAAGCCGAGGATATGCCCGAAGTGTCGCTCGCCACAGGCAAAGTCGCCTGCCGCCTGTGGTAGCAGGTCGCTCTCAATACAGCTGGCAAAGTTCTCCAGTGCTATTGCTGCCTTACTAACCAGAGCTGCCAGGTCAGGTATCGCCTGCTCACATTCTGACAACCGTGGATGCCGTGGAATCGAGCGTATAAAGCGAGCCCCTTCGCGTGCAGTCTGTAACGATGACTTGATCCATAACGATGGTATTTTTTCAGCCTGGGTTCCGAGCTTCTGCCGTGCACCGCGCAGGTATTGCGGAATACTTGCCAGCCGTGCAGCAAGCGCCTGCTCGAAGTTGCCGACAGGACGAACCAGCAGCTGGTAAATCGCATCAACCGGTAGATATCGCTCAGGATCCAGGTAGCGCCAGTCTGACTCAAGCAGTTCCTCGGTCTCCAGTGCGGCACTGCTCCAGGCCAGCTCATAATCGATCAATCTGTCGGCATCCAGAGTCTCGGTATCCAGTTCTTCAAGACTGAACATCAGCTCGCGATTAAGCGTGATCAAGGCACCCATATCGTCATCGCCGTAGGGCTTTAACTGACCAGCACAGGCATCATGCCCTACCTCAACGGCCTGCTCCGGGTGATAACGAAACCAGGCTTTGTAGTAGCTTTCGAGGATAGTATCGAAGCGGTCGGCTGTTTCCTGTGGGTCATGCATTATCGTATCTCTTTACAAACTATTAATGCTTGATTGTGGGAGGCGCGCCCCGCGGCGAATAGTCGATGAATATACATTTACTGCTAGCACATTCGCCGCGAGGGCGCGCCTCCCACAACTATTTATTGACGTGCTACAACGTATCTAATATTTCATAATCATGCGTAATTTCCACCGCTTTCGCCAGCATTATTGATGCCGAGCAGTATTTCTCTGCTGAGAGCTTGACCGCACGTTGGACATGTTTGGCATTCAGGCCCCTGCCGCTGACAATAAAGTGTACATGTATATGGGTAAACACAGCAGGGACGGCATCAGCGCGTTCCGCCTCTATCACTGCCTTGCAATCGGTGACGTCCTGACGTGATTTTTGTAACATCAGCATCACATCAATAGATGAACAACCGCCCAGCCCCATCAGCAATAACTCCATCGGCCGGGAGCCCTTATTTTCACCGCCCGCTGCAGGGCTGGCATCCATCATAACTTTATGCCCGCTATCAGCGATTGCTTCAAAAGCAATTCTGCCTTTCCAGTCTACCTCTACTTTCATTAGCTACTCTTTCCCCTCTAAAGGACATCTTGAAACAATTGTGCCAGCCTGTCGCCCGGTTCTTCTGCGCGCATAAAGGCTTCACCTACCAGGAACGCCCGCACATCATGTTCCAGCATGCTTTCCACATCGGATCGTTCATGTATGCCACTCTCGGTGACGATTATTCGATCATCGGGTATCTCTGCAAGCAGGGAGATTGTTGTCTGCAGCGAGGTTTCAAAGGTGCGCAGATTTCGGTTATTGATACCTATCAGTGCAGTGTTAAGTTTCAGAGCACGTGCCAGTTCATCTGCATCATGCACTTCAACCAGTACTGCCATACCCAGAGTATGGGCAAGCTCGGTAAATTTCCTGAGCCGTTGATCATCCAGTGCGGCTACAATCA
>Ga0209013_10000855_pt1 | contig 27983 bp, 22 predicted proteins | sample Cruoilmetagenom2_FD_187291 | JGI IMG/M metagenome (GOLD analysis project Ga0209013, IMG submission 187291) | Oil polluted marine microbial communities from Coal Oil Point, Santa Barbara, California, USA - Sample 2 (SPAdes) (version 2) | ecosystem: Environmental > Aquatic > Marine > Oil seeps ...
GACGAACCAGCTTGAGTAGTAACGCAATGGATCAGACGCGATTTCAATCGCCTCCGGCACTCGATTAAGACCCTTGCGGTGATTGAGGTCAAATGTTCTGAGCGGGACACCGATGATGAGCGTCTTGAGTTCGGCGTTGTCACGAAGATACTTGAAGGTGCTGTAAATTTCAGGAATCGTCGCGCCGCCATAAGCGAAGTTATATGCGCCCTTAAGGCCGCTGGCCTTCCAATAGGGATCATGAAGCGACCGGCTGCGGCTATCACCGAGAATGACATGGGGGGAGCGCTTGTGTGGATACTCAATCATCTTCCAAAGCGGATAGTGCGCCTTGACACTGACTTCCCGCTTGTCGAGATCTAAGTCGATCCAACCGTTCATATTGAAAGGATCGACCACAAAATTGAAGAGGATCGGCGTGACCCCCAGGAATGCCCCGACGAACACAACCGCTAGGTAACGCGAAAGCCACGGACTGCTAACTTGCATGGTCGGCCTCGTTCTTTTGACGACACTCGGCAATTTATTTCGCAACAATCATACCAACCGAAAGCCCGTATTTTTTATGTTAGTATCAACGCCTTATGGAATGACCCGAGTTGCAGCCAATACCGCGCTATGCAATTTGCAAAGTCGGTTTGCAGGACGCTAAAGGAAGATTGGTAAGAAGAGAGCCGTCAGCTCATTAAGGCCAGGCGGATCGGCTCGGCCGCCCATGACAACAACACCGAAGAAAAGCATGGACCGCTAAACTAGTCCGATTCCTCGCTACGAAATTCAATCTCATCAGGGGAATCGGTCAAGAGCGCTTCGGTACCGTCGGGCCATATCGCGACTGGATCGTAAGCTAACCCGCCGCTCGTATAACTCGGCCTAGCACGTTCCCGCACCGCTAACATGTCCGCAACTGTCTGCAAGGCCAAGTGCTTCATTATCTCACCCATGGTCTAGATAACCACCACAGCCTCCCGGCATAGATGGCGTTAAGCCCCGGAAACCAAACTCAACCAGCACACGTAACAACCTGGCCAAGCTTTTGGGCGCTTGGCCAGGTAGCATGCCTGCTCGGTTCACCAACCAATGCCGTGGTAGCCGTCAATTCCAGGTGCTTCTGAAAAAAGATGCACGAGATCGACGACTTTGTGTCGGCCCAGTCGCGATGCAACGACGGTCTGGAACTCGCTTGTACGTTGCGTAGTGACGACAACGTCGCAATCATCCACTACTTGATGCACGTTTTGGCAAAGTAGATCCGGCAAGGCTCGCACCGTAGGCTCAAGATGTGGGCAGACATGCCGAACATAGTCGAATTGATTGCTGACCCTCGTATCGGCTCGTATCGCCGGATCATAGGCGGAAACCTCGTAGCCCTCTTCAATGAGTGTGTTTAGCACCTCAAGTATAGGGCTTTCGCGAAGGTCGTCGGTTCCTGCTTTGAATGCCAAGCCAAGGAAGCCGATTTTTCGTCCACCCGTCTTTCGGATCAACTTTGTCGCCTCGTCAATTTGGATGTTGTTGGTTTTGGGAAGGCTACTGATCAACGGCGTCTCGACCCCAAGCGTACTTGCTAGGTGATGCACTGCGCGGACTTCCTTTGGTAGACATGAACCACCATAAGCGAAGCCAGGTTTCAAATAATAGGGCGACAGGTTGAGCTTGGTATCCTGCACGAACACGTCCATGACCTTGTGACTATTGATCATGAGTGGTTTGCAGATACGGCCAATCTCATTGGCGAACGACACCTTAGTGGCATGCCATACATTGTCGACATACTTGACCATCTCCGCGACCTCGATCGAAGTGATGATCGGATCCGGATCGACCGGCATGTAAATCTCTTTCATGACCTCCGCAGCACGATCATCATTGGCGCCGATAACCGTCTTCGGCGGTTCATCGAAATCGGCGATGGCTGTGCCTTCCCGGAGGAACTCCGGATTGAAGCAAATACCAAAATCGACACCCATCTTAAGACCCGAAACCGCTTCAATCTCAGGCACCATAACGGTAAGTGTCGCCGCCGGCGGAACCGAGCAGCGCATGACAACCACGTGATACTCTTTCTTGCGAGCAAGCCCCAGGCCGATCTCGCGCGCGGCGCAAATCACGTACCGGTAGTCACAACCGCCATCCTCACTCGTCGGCGTACCAACGGAAACAAACGTCACGTCGGTGCTGGCTACGGCATCTGCAACGTCCGTCGTCGAGCTTATGAGGTTTTGTGCGACACCAGCACGCAATAGCTCGCCCAGACCTTCCTCGTGGATAGGTGATCGACCGCTTCCAATCTGCTCTGTTTTGATCGGATCAATATCACAGCCGATTACACGGTGACCCAGCCCGGCGAGACAGGCCGTCGACACGGCACCGACATAACCTAATCCGATCACGGAAATCGATGGCAGTTGGGTGGCGAGAGGAAGAGCGGGTGCGTGGTTTTCGAACTCTGCAATTTGGGCAAGCGCATTCATGGCTACGTACCTTTTTTGTGACGCCGGATGCTCTTAAATTTTCAAGACACGTGCCACATGAAATTTTGCAATGAAAACAACGGCTGGCCGTTTTAGCATGCTTGGTCGGCCGATGCTTTCTTTGCAATTAGAGACTTACGTTGGCGTTTTGCGTTGGCGTTTTGCGAAACGTATCAGTCGATCGCTGGCTGAATGGAGAACAGTGGTGACCCGGCGAGGTACTTTTCAACGGAGTCGAAATGCCACTCATGAACTGGCGCGCACTTAGATGAGCGGCACGACAGCAGTTCCAAGTCCAGCTGGAACACTTCGTTAGGATCATAAAGATCGGCATAGGCGAGTAACCGGTCGCCGGCCGCGCCACCAGGGACAAGCTTTTCATAGCGCTTGCGCTGCGTATCGGTCGCGAAGGCATCCCATCCGGCGCCGGGGAACCAACGTGGGCTTGAAGGTCCGCGACCATCGATGTGTCGCGGCAGCATGAAACCGTTATCAAGCAACTTGTCTAGTCGAGCTTGGATCAATGATGCGTACTTGCCATCGACTGGGGTTTCACCCAATGCGAGGAGACTGATTCCCGCATGCGCGATATCTTCGTACTTGCCCTCAGGATCAGGCTTCTTCTTTGGTTTGCTTAGGGATATGCGGTCCTGGGTTGTCCAACCAGAAAAGTATTCGGGTGGCCAATAACGCCAAAGGGCGCCGTCTGTCGGCGTCTCCCATGACTTTAAGAAGCGTCGCATCAATGATTGTGAGCGACGGTCCCAGTGAGGCTTATTGGCCGTGCGGGCGGCTTGGGAAAGAACGAAAGCCCATGATGTCTGCCAGTTCCACGGCGCCCATATCCCATCATAACGGAAGTTGATTGCATAAGGGATCCGGTAGAGCTGGCTTTCGGTATCGAAGTTCTGTTCTTGCGCCTCTGCCAAGCAGACTGTGGTCTGGTTGATTTCTTGGCGGAGAGTAACCGGGCAGGCTTTGCCGAGGTTTTTGCATGCACGTATTAGGCTTCCAGTGATCACTGCTTGGTTGATCATCAGCGAAACGGGCGTACGGTAGTCTTCGGAGTATATGCGAGACGCCCAACCGCAACTTGGATTGTGTGGGCCGCTAACCTTTAACTGCGAATTCCTCGAATCGAGCGTACTTCGCATGGCACGATCCGCCAGCGCCGCAAACACCTCGTGACCAGTCTTGTGGTAGAGAACTGAAAGCGCTGTCGTCCTATAGGTTTGGTTCCAACTTTGCGAGCCGGCTTCGTCACTAGCCAACGCGCCTGGCTCGCCCAGACTGTTTAGGAGGAGACCAGAAACAGCATGGAATGCTTGCCTTCCGGCGCGCGAGCCGGAGATCGCCAGAACGGGCACCGCACCGCGGATCGAACGGTCTAGACCATAAGCTAACACCTCGTCTTTGGCGCTGTTGGCAATTGGGTAAGGCCTATCCTCACCCACGGGGAGGAAATACACATCGCTCCCCTTTTCCTCGTCACAAAAAACCTGCAACGCAATGCCGGATGCCAGGGATTTGGCGGAAAGCAGAGCGCAGTTTTCGAGGCTTCCGACATGCTGGCGCTGGTCTGGGTCTAGGTTGCCATCATCTGTTATTCCGATGCGAGTAAATTTGTAACTGAGCGTCTTGCTATCTTGGACGGAGATAACAAGACCATCAGCGTCGAACGAGATAATCGAGGCTCGTGTCTGCCTCGGCCACTGGAAAACTACTTTGCCGTCCTGCACCAGATCGACCGTCGTGCGTGGTCCTTTGCGGCTGCGCAGATAAACGAGTGATCCACTCTTCGCGAGACGGAGCGATCGCAACCGGGACACGTCGTCAATGTCGTAGCCGTCTACCAAACGGCGATCGCCGATCATGACGGTGGGTCGGAAAGCACCTCGTTCCCAGAACCTTAGAAGCGTCCGATTACCAACCGAGGAGACCGAAACCAAACCTTCCATCGAATGTGATTTGCGGCTTCCAATTCCCGTCTTTGTATTGAAGCTAAGGCCTGTCGCTGTTTGAGAAACGATCCATCCATCCGCCGTTTCTGCATATGCGTTTTGAAAAGGGAGGGGCAAAAATATCATGAAACAAACAGTTGCAACAAAACGGACTGAATCAAACACAGGAGCCTCCTTCAGCAATCGAAATCGATGAATTTGCGAGACCGCAAGAGCGATGAAGCGGGCTAATGCCGGCGTTGCCGACGGCACAGACAGAAAATTCCATGGCCGGCCGCAGCGGTCAGTACGCTGGGTAGCAACCTTTATCTTGCGACTTGATTGCATCAACTGTCGCCAAGCCCGCCCGACAGTTGGCTTTAAGTTCAATGCAATGAGACAGCAAAGCGCAATCACGGTTAGAACAACCAACAGTGCCGGTATCGCTACGGCCTGGCTCGCTGACTTTGAAAGGGCGAAAGTAGAGATAATGTTGCTGGCCTCAAACGCCCCCATGTATCCAAAAGACACTGTCCTGCCTCCTAGAGTTGAGGGCACAGCACCAGCTATGGCGACGATCATAAGACCGCTACACAACGTGGTAGCGGCCAGACAGCGACTGCGGCGGTATCTGATATTCATGAAGTCCTCTTCGAGCATTCTTGTCGGAAGAGAACACAAGGAGCGTGCCAAACAATCAAACTCGGCGAATCAATGGGTTATCTGTATTCTGCCGCTTTCACCTTTCAGAGATTTCGCAATATGCGACTTACTTCTCTGCAAAAAGCAAACGCGGGGACGACATTAGCGAGAGGCGTCCGAGGAACCGACGGCACGCGTCACCGCACCCAGCCGACGGCGTCCGCAATCTGGATCGTCGTCGGTATATCGATCAGCTGCGTGTAATGCAGGGTACCTAGAAACAGCATAACAACGGCGATGGAGGTGCACCATGCAGCCATCGCCGTGCGCGCCGTTTCCACAAGCCCTTCGCTTCCACCCGCAGTCTGGTTTCCGCGGTTTGACCAACGCTGCTTAGAAAGCCGAAATATCGCATAGACCTTAACCGACGCATTGATGAGCTGGTTGAGATAGAGAATCCACGGATAAGCCATTTCGATTTTGCGTGAATAGGTGAACAAGACGAGAGCGAGCAACATGCGACTTAGCGCGATGAAGGCGATGTAGGATGCCAAGTATCCAATGCCGACTAAAAACGTGGCGCAGACAGCAAGAACCGGGCTCACGAGCATCGTCCACATAGACAGGCGCTGATCTATCAGGCACCACCATATGAAAAATGGCATGGCACGAGGACCAAGCTTTATGGCACGTGCACCGTTGCGCAGCATATTGCCCGACCAACGGCGAAAATTCTGGACCATACGATCCATGCCTGACCCTTCCACGACCTCAATCGTGTAGCCAAGAGCATCCGGGACGTAGAGCATGTGTGCGCCATTCTTGAGCATGAAATACCAGGTGCTTTTGTCGTCACCTGACAAAAACCGAAATTTTCCCCATAGCCAATGACCCAAATGGTCAGCTTCCAAGAGGCGGATGAATTCAAGTTTTTTAAGGTGTTTGGCCCTGAAAACAGACATCCGACCGGTGAGGGTGAGAACCCGGCCCGAAAGCGCGTGGCTTTGCATGGCCAGCCGGCGCTGTGAAAAGCGCATCCTAAGCCAAGTTTCAATCCAGCGCGGTCCAATGCATATGACCTCTTCGTCGGTGGTGCATGCCTGCAGATCGGGATAGAGCTTAAATAGTGGCATGCAGCGACGTATCGCGCCTTCGGCAAGGACAAAATCGCCGTCCATAAAACATACCAGATCATCGTCCCGAACAGGCAAGCGACACATAGCACGCAAAACGAGCCCGATTGCTGCACGCTTACCCGAAACATTCTGTCGGATAATGCGCAGCGTAACATCGACCTCTTTCGCTTCACGGCGAAGCAAGTCGGCAATAATATCTTCATCATAACGGTCAGAGGAACCGAGCCATATCGTTCCAGCAACGCCAGACGCGACAATTTCCCGAAGTACAGACCGGACCACCATCTCCGTGATCTCGCGATGCTCACGATAGGTCGTCATCATGAAATGCATGTGCCTGGGCCGCCAACCGGACTCCCAAACATCGCTGCTTTGCTTTTTCATCGCTGAATAGACAAAGCGGGAATAGATCTGTGCACGTAGGGCGTGCGTAAACCACCATCCGTAGCGCCAAATCCCAAGAATACCGATCGTGAACGTGATCGCTTGCACTTCTGGATCAAAGATCGAGTTTGGGATGGTCAAAATGACCGTCAAGCACGCGCCCAAGTAAAGAGCGATCTTAAAGAGGGCCCCAGGGGTCCACTTCTGCCAGCCCGTTGGCCAGTGCGTGGGTTCATCAACATTGAGCGCGGTATCAAATCGAATTTTCGTTGTCATCACCGCCCCCGATTAATTTGCGTACGGCCACGCCAATGCCATCGTAGACGTCACTCGTGAAGCGCTTTGGAAAAATCACAACCGCCGGCAAACCAGCAGTCACCTTGTCTGGTGAGCGGTCAACAAGATCGAGATCGAGCGAAACCAACGCTGTTCTCTCGGTTCGGTCGTTCCAAGTATAGCGTGATGTTTTGGGGTCAATAAAATTGGAGTTGCGGTCGATTTTGACGACAGTCGCTTCAACATGGCGACTAAGACCGGGAAGAAAAACTTTTACCCTATCTTTTAGTCCGACAGATAGGATCTCGTCCTGTGTGAGGTAGGCTGTAACGGTTGGATTGTCGAGTTTCTCTAACGTAAGAATGGCTTCGTTGCGTGCGATATCGACGTTACCCGATTGCATTATCGTGACGATCCGGCCGTCGAACGGCGCTTTAATAACTAATCCCTCAGTCGCTTTTTCAACCTTCTCTAAATTCTTTAAAGCTGTGCGGACGTTCCCGGCTGCCGCGTCCACATCAAGCGTCATCATATCGAGATCGGCCACAAATTCCTTATTGTTGAAGAAAACACGGTCCGAAACGGCATCGAGCGCCGAAGCGCGCTCCAACTCAAATTGAGCTTTCTTGAGCCGGGCTTCTGCCTCTGCGCGAGTACTTTTCGCTTTATCGAACTTTAAAGCATTGACCAGACCCTTGGCTCGAAGCGTACTCAATCGTTCAAAATTGTTGTCTGCTGCTGCTAGCCCCTCCTTAGCGCTCTCGACCTGGGCAGCAGCAATTTGCCGGTCTGTACGCTTGACCACCTTGTAAAGCTTCATCCGGCTTGATTGGATGCGAAACTTCTCCTGCGCGCGCGCAAGCAAATCGCGCGCCTGTTGCAGTTCGATCCGTTTATCTTCTAGGTCTGCAACCGCCTTAGGATTCTCAACACGGGCGATGGTGTCGCCTCGGCGGACCGTCATGCCGGTGTCAAAACGGACCGGCACGAGCTTACCATCGGTGGGCATCTTAAGGGTCGCTAAGGGTGCAGAAACTACGGCTGATTTGACCTCGAGCCGCATCGTCGAGCTATAGATCAGAATGCCGAGATAACCAAAAACCACAATGCCCAGAATGACGTAGAACGCAGACATGACAATCGTCTTGACCGGCCAGCGAACGATCGCGTCCTGCTGCGGATTGGGATCGGGCTTCGTCGAAATGGGAGTGACGGGCACATCAATGCGGCAGATGGTGTCTTCAACAGTTGCCATCTTGCCCCGCACCAAATCATCAATAAAGTGCGTGAGAAGGTCATGCGCTCTTTCGGTTAGCTCGACATATTCGACCCCGAGGGTTCCCGTCTCTTGTTCGGCTTTGACAATCTTCGCTGACACCTCGAAAGAAATGTCAAAGCCTTGGAAGGGGAGTTCGAACATTAGCTCGACGATCGCCCCCAACTCAGGAAGCGACCCTGACAGCCTATCAAGCTGCAGCCCACCTAAGCTCCAGTGTGTAACGGTCCTTTTCTCACCCCAAGGTAACGTGACCTTCAAAGGCGCGGTGACCTGATGATATCGTCGATCGCACGGGCGCTCTCGAACGATTTTCATTGCGTCACTCCTCTAAAGCATCAGCTATCCGCAATGTGCGTGCCAATTTGAGAAGTGCTGAATCTACTGGCTTTGACGCAGAACCAGGCGCCATGCTTCGCAAGATGCAAGGCGGGCCGTTGCATTTCGCAATAGCGTTAGAACTCCTGCCGTCGACATACGGAAGGAGACGAAAAGCAAAAGGAGCTATGCTGCTGTTATTGCGGAGCTCTTCTTGTTTTTTGGCGCTCACGCAACCAAATGGTCCGCTGCTTGCTGTGTCACCTGCAAACTTAGATTGCATCTGTCACGGAGGCGGCAATGACGACAAACAAGATCAGACCAGTCATCCTCGCAGGAGGGTCTGGAACGCGACTTTGGCCGATATCACGGGAAGCATTTCCAAAGCAGTTCTGCCGTATCGCAGACCAACCCAGTCTATTTCAGCAAACTTTGGATCGGTTGAGAGACTTGGACAGGTTTGACGAGCCGGTCATTGTTACGAATGAGCGCCACGCATCGACGGTCAATTCGCAACTTTCCGAAATGGAAATGAATGCATGCATGGTAATTTGTGAGCCGGTTGGGCGAGACACAACCGCAGCTATTCTCCTAGCCACTGAGTTGTGTGCGTCAAACGATGATCATCTCATGATGATCATGCCGTCCGATCATACCATCGAGGACATTCCCGCATTCACAAGCGCAGTTGACGCGGCCCAGGAAATAGCGGAGCTCGATAAATGCATCGTAACTTTCGGGATCCGCCCCACACATCCGGAAACCGGCTTCGGTTATTTGCAGGCGGGCCAGCCCATCATAAACACTCGTGGTTTCTTGATTGATAGATTCTTGGAAAAACCAGACCGTAGCTACGCAGAAAAATTGATCCAAGACCCGCATGTTTATTGGAACGCCGGGATTTTCATGTTTGAGCGCTCGATAGTAGAGGACGAAGCACTTCGCCACGCGAAAGAAATTCTGTCCGGTGTGCGCGAATCGATCGTGACTGGAGAATGGAGGCAGAAAACTTTCTATCCAGGGGCGACGGTATTTTCCTCGGTACCCGCAATCTCGTTCGACTATGCGATTATGGAAAATACCCATCGCGCCGCAGTCATCCCAACCGAACCAAAGTGGTCTGACCTTGGGTCCTGGGGTGCCGTTTGGGACCAGGGTGACCGCGACGGCTACGGCAATCTCGTTTCCGGAAACGTGTATTGCCGCGAGACCGAGAACTCAGTTGCAATATCGGATGGCCCTGTCATCGGCGTTTGCGGGCTGGAGGATGTCGTGGTCGTCGCTAATCGCGACGCGGTTCTGGTCACGTCTCGCAACGACCCACAAGGCGTCAAGAAACTTGTCGACTCGATGAAAACGCTCAGCCCCAATATTGTCGAGTCGCATGCTGGCGAAGACCGACCTTGGGGACGTTTCGACAGCATTGATCGCGGCGCCTCCCATCAGGTGAAAAGAATACGTGTCGATGCCGGTGGTCGCCTCTCGCTACAATATCATCACCATCGTGCAGAGCACTGGATCGTCGTAACAGGAACTGCGACGGTAACAGTTGGTGAAACCGTCAAAGAACTCAACCCCTCAGAACAAATCTACATTCCCCAAGGAGCTGTTCACCGGCTGGAAAACTTCACCACCAAGCCGGTAGAAATTATCGAGGTGCAGTACGGGTCCTACCTCGGCGAGGACGATATTGTGCGCGTCGAAGATGTTTATGGGCGGGATTCAACAGACGAACCCCTAAGTGCCAAAAAAGATGCAGCGTGAGGCGAACAATGACTATTACCTATGTTTTTGACGTCGATGGAACGCTGACCGCGCCACGACAGATCATTGAACCTGGCTTTGCGGACTTCTTCTTAGAGTTTGCGCGCAACAACACTGTCTACTTGGTTTCGGGAAGCGATTTGGGGAAGTTGCGTGAGCAGCTCCCCGATGAAATTCTCATCGGCTGCCAGGGGGTTTTCACCTGCTCAGGTGCGGAACGCTGGCATAAGGGAGAATTGATCTATCGCAAAACCCACGAGTTTCCTGCGGCCCTGCTCCATGTCTGCGATACCTTTGTCAACCAAAGCCCGTACCGTGAACGGTACGGCAATCACATTGAGCACCGCTCTGGAATGGTGAACATTTCGGTAGTCGGGCGCAATGCATCTATCAAACAGCGTAACCACTATTTTGAATGGGACAAGGAGGTCGGTGAGCGCGCAAAATTTGTCGAACGTATCAATGCCTCTACGCTCCCCTATGAAGCATCCGCGGGCGGCGAGATTAGCGTCGACATCGTCCCATGCGGCTGGAACAAATCCGTCGTCATGAAAGAACTTCTTGCCCAAGATCCTAACGTGGGAATTTCCTTCTTCGGCGACCGAACCGGCCCGGGAGGCAACGACCGGCCGCTCGCCGATGCACTTTTGGAGGCAGGTGCGCCGCATCGCGTTAATCCCGTCCGTCATTACTCTGAAACCTGGAATATTCTTCGCGGCCAAACGCATGAACAGCCCTCTAGGGCGGCATGACATGACATAGTCACTGATTCCGGGATCAACCAGTTGGCGCGGTCTTTCGAGGTCGCGCCTTTTTATATCCAATTTTCTTTTTTTCGATAAATGGTCGACGGACTGAGTTTCAAAATTTCGGCTGCTTTAGGAATGCTACCGTTACATTGAGCAATAGCCGCCTCGATAACCGTTCTCTCTATAATATCAAACGGCTGGTCGATACGCACATCTATGATTTTCTCGTCTTCCTCACCAGTGCCGCGACGACGGTATTTATTTGGCAGCTCGCAATGAAGCCCCTGCATGCCAGTTCCCGAAAGGGAAAGCATGTCGGCCGTAAGCTCCTCGCCGTCGTTCAGCACCACGGCATTGCGGATAATATTTTGTAGCTCGCGGACGTTTCCCGGCCATGTGTAGGACAGTAGCGAATCGATAGCGTCTGAAGACAACCCCTTAAATGCCTTGCCTTCTTCGTCGCTCGCACGCTTCAGAAGATGCTCGGCAATTTCAACAATATCGCCATCTCTTTCTCGCAGAGGCGGCAAGTGAATGCCGACGACATGCAGGCGATAATAGAGGTCCTCTCTCAGCCGCCCCGCCTCCACCTCTCGCAACGGATCGCGATTGGTTGCACAAATGATCCTCACGTTGACCTTTGTCACGCGGTCACTGCCCACTTTTTGCACCTGGCCAGTCTGGAGAAATCTGAGAAGTTTCGACTGCAGACCCGGTTCCATTTCACAAATTTCATCAAGGAAAAGCGTTCCACCGTCCGCCGCCGACGCCGCACCATCCCGGTCCGTCGTAGCGCCCGTGAAGGCACCTCTAACGTGGCCAAATATCTCAGATTCGATAAGGTTATCGGGAATAGCTGCGCAATTCAGTGCCACGAAGCGCTTATTTTTCCTCGGGCCGCTTTTATGAATGGCTTCTGCGCACACCTCCTTACCCGTACCACTTTCACCAGTGACAAACACACTGGCGCTCGATCGGGACACGGCTTCAATTGTCTTGTAAACAGCAACCATCGGCAGTGACGATCCGACGAATCCGAAATGCTCGCCCTTGCCCAGACTCTTCTTGATATCGGTAACTGCTGTCTCAAGTATCTGGTGATCTAGAGTGTTCTTGACAGTTATCACCAGTCGTTCTTCAGACGCTGGTTTGACGATGAAATCGTGGGCCCCGGCCCGCATAACTTCAACTGCGGTCTTTATAGAACCGCTTGAGGTTACGATAATTACCGAAACTGCCATGCCCTCATCGCGGATCGTCTCGAGTATTTCGATGCCATTGATATCCGGAAGTTGGAGGTCAAGCAGGACGACGCGATAAGAGCCCTTGCGTAACTCCTTTAGAGCCGAGGTCCCATCTTCAACATGACGCGCAGTGATGCCTGCCTTTTTCAGCCACGCCTTGTAGACGATAGCTACCGATCCAGTATCCTCAACAATCAGCACAGACTCACTCATGCTGGCATCTCATTCTCGTCCCCTTCCGCTCGGTCCGCCAAGACCTCATTTTTGCTGTTCTCTAGCGCCTCCAGAACGCGTTGGCTCGATTTTGTGATTACTGAGTGGAGTTCATAAGCCCGATCGTTTTGCGACCGGCGAACTAAAGCATTCGCCTCTTCAGCAACCTTCGCGAGTTCGTTTGCACCAAACATACCGGCCACGCCAATGATTCCGTGAGAGGCTTTTTCGAAGGCAACCGAGTCACTTGCTTCGACCGCTGCGGCCAACATAGAAGCGTATTTCTCAACATCTGCACGAAATAAATCAAGAATGCCCGTTCTTAGCTCCGGATCCAGATCTCCGAGGACCGAACGCAGCTTGCGCACATCAAGCACGTTAGTCAGCTCTTGAGACGGCGCAGAAGGCTCAACAACCATGTCCTTGTTCTTGATCTGGCGGACAACCGCACGGTAGAGAGCGGTTCTGGAGATTGGTTTCGCAACAAAATCATTCATTCCGGCTGCCAACACCTTTTCCCGGTCCTCATCGAGTGCGTAGGCCGTCAGACCGATAATAGGAACTGAGGCAACCTCGCCATGCCTCGCCCGGATTATCCTGGTCGTCTCAATCCCGTCTAATTCAGGCATAGAGACGTCCATGAGAATTGCGTCGTAGCGACATTGTGAAATGCTCCTGAGAGCTTCAGCACCATCCGCTACTACGTCCACCAAACAGCCCATACGTTCGAGCATTGCCGTAACGACCAACTGATTGGTACGGTTATCCTCCGCAACTAGGATCCGGGCATTTGCGACGTCCGATATCTCAGGCAAAGTCTCATCAGCATCTTCGGTGACACTATTTTCAGCACCGCGCCTTAACGCCAGATCAAACCAAAAGGTTGATCCCTTTCCGTGTTCGCTAATGAGATCAATGCGTCCGCCCATTGCGTCAACCAGCGACTTACATATCGCCAAGCCGAGACCGGTTCCTCCGAACTTACGTGAATAGCTTGCGTCTAACGTCGAAAACTCTGCGAAAAGGTCTCCCTGCTTTTCCTTTGAAATCCCGATTCCACTATCGGTTACGGAAAACCGATACCAAGGGGGAAGCTCCGCCTTATCAAGTTTTTCTATTTTTAATCTGATGAACCCTGAAGGCGTAAACTTTACAGCGTTCCAAGCCAGGTTAAGAATAATCTGCCGAATGCGATCAGGATCGCCGATTAGGACTTGTGGAACATCGTCACCTATTTCGTAACTAAAAGTAATCTTTTTTCCTGCCGCGTGCGACTGAACCAAACTAGAAACGATCTCCAATAAATTTGAAGGGTGGAATGGTATTTCTTCAAGTTCAAATTTTCCCGCCTCAAGTTTGGAAAAGTCTAAAATATCATTGATGATACCGAGCAGTGCGCGGCCGGACTGGCGTCCCGTTCTGAGCAATTTTTTCTGCTCATTGCCAAGCCCACTATCTTGCAACATTCCAAGTATGCCAATTACGCCGTTCAGCGGCGTACGTATTTCGTGGCTCATCATAGCTAGGAAGCTTGATTTCGCCTTGCTGGCAATTTCGGCGCGCTCCTTTGCCTCAACAAGATCCGAGGCTGATCGTAGCCGCTGCGTAATGTCTCGGAGATAGCCAATAAATATCTTACCATCATCCGACTCCATTGTCGTGATCGCAAGCTCGACATCGAACTCCCTCCCCGAGGCATGCAAAGCCTTTATCTCTATTCGTTTATTGAGCACGGGGCCAAATCCGGTTTCAATATATCTCTGCATCCCCACTTTATGCGCTTCGCGATAATTTTCTGGGACAATTAGATTTCCCATATTTTTTCCAATAACATCGCCACGGAGGTGTCCAAATATGTGTTCTGCGGCTGGATTAAATTCAACGACATCTCCGCTTTCGTTTATAACAATAATTGCATCCAAGGCGCCTGTTACGGCGACCTCAAACTGGGCTCGCGCGTTGTTCTCTTTCTCTTCAAGCCTTTTCTTCTTTGTCATGTCACGCATAATTGCCGTGAACATCCGAACGCCTTCGACGTCGAAACTTCTGTAGGAGAACTCTAAAGGAAATTGGCTTCCGTCTTTACGCAAGCCGCTCGATTCACGCACTTTTGAGAAAGTGTCGCGCTCTCTCGCGAGACAGGAGGTTTGGACAATCGAACCATCAGCCTCTAATTCATTGCCCTCGAGCAGAGTAGAGACATTTTTTTCCTTCAGCTCATCCTTATCGTAACCGAACATCACTTCGGCGGCCGCATTGGCTCTTTGAACGACCCCCCGGTCGTCAAAGTGAATTATCCCAACTATTGGGTTATCGAATATGGAAGTCTGTTCAAGCATGTTCTCTTGCGCTTTTTGCTTGGCCCGTTTGCGATCATCGACGCCTAAACAAGGCGGTCTTAAATGCTGAGGTGAAACAAGCATGTTGTCCGACAAGTGAGCGGTCGCGAGCCATTTTCATGAAAGTCGTCCTGTCCGATGACTGGAGTTTGCAACTTGCACGCCAAGGAAAATAGTACGCTATCTGAGCACCTTAGCCCTGCGTCGCATCACAATCTTTGCAAGATGCGAAGTAAAACTTTGCATTCCGCAGTTATCCTACTTGATCATTCGACACTGAGCCACGCTCCACCAGCCTTCGTCAATCAAGTCTGCAGGCCTCTGGCTTGCTTTGCGTGTGATGTACCTTTTCGGTCGATGCGTTTCATTGCTATCTGCAGGCCGCTATACATCTCCGCGTGCTTCTCTCTAGAGATCCGACCTCTTGGTTATGTTGGCTCAATGAGCAAATCTGTTCGGTGCCTCCGCGCGACGGCAGCCTAACAGGCTCGATAGGCTTAGGGGTAGTGCGGCAATATTGGAGGCAGATCTCGAGCTTCTGCTTCAGGCCCAACGAGGACGAGGAGCCCACCTCACGAGCAGCACGAAACTTGATCTGAAAGTATCTTGGTGAGGGCGGCGGCTGGCGCCGGCGCATACACACGTCAAAAGCTGCTCTCATGTCCGCTTTGGGTCAAAAGCGGACATTGGCGCAGCGATCAGCAACAAGCCGGGGCACGTTCTTGCCTTGAAGCAGTATTACTCAGCGATGTTCTATTCTTAGAAATGCTGGCGCCATGACACCGTTCACATACTTTGCTTATGGCTCAAATATGCTCTTCGAGCGGCTCAGGGAGCGCTGTGCAACCGCGCGTGTTCTCGGACGTGCCGCGGCAAAGGGGCACCTCATCCATTTCAGCAAGAAGGGTAGGGACGGATCAGGCAAGGCCAGCATCCGCAGAACTGACGCGAAGGGCGCGATAGTACACGGAGTTCTATTCGAAATAGACATGTCTGAAAGAGCCACCCTGGATAACTTTGAAGAATTTCCCAACGGATACAGACGCGACGATCATTTCATTGTCGAAGCCGCGGATGACATGAAGAGGCTTCAGGTATCGACATATATCGCAGCAGACAAAGCAATCGATGAAAGTCTGAAGCCCTTTGATTGGTACTTAACGCTCGTAATTGCCGGTGTGATCCAACACAAACTTCCAGATGATTACCTTGAGGCAATCATGAAATTTGAGTGCGTCCGAGATCCCGATCGCGACAGTAGAAGAAAAGCTTTCAAACTGCTGAAGACACTTGCAATTGACCAATCAGACGGGGCTGGGCACACCAACAAACCACTATAGCCCAGCCAGAAGGAATCTGCTTGCCGCCGAAGTCAAATGTCCGCTTTGGGTCAGAAGCGGACATTCAGACCAGCCTGACACGCTTCACATCCAAAGTGGGTAGGCGTATTTGTACCGCTTGCTGTCTACGTACGACGGGCCGGCAGCACGATAGCCTCGGCCCGGATGGCCCTTGACGTGAATTCGTCAACCGCTGTCCAGGCTTTGTGTTTTTGGGTCAGCCTAGCTCTGGCATCAGGGCCGATCGAGGCGTATTCTCCAGACCCCCACTCGATGATTTTGGGAGGCCAGGATGCTACGGTCTCTTGTGTTTGCATTGGTGCTCGCCTTGTCCGCGACAGGAGCGGGGGCGGACATGTATGACGATTGCAAACAGTCCGCCGACCCCGACCTCAGGATACGCGGCTGCACCCGGGTTATCGGGCGGGGAGAAGAGGAGACTCGGAAAAACTTAACCGCCGCCTACTACAACCGGGGTCTTGCCTATTGGAGGAAGGGCGAGATTGACCATGCCATTGCGGACTACGACGCGGCGATCGCGCTCGCCCGGCACCTTGCCCCCGCCTACTACAATCGAGGCAACGCCTACTACAAGTAAGGGCAAGCTCGACCACGCCATCACTGACTTTCATAAGGCGATCGCGTTCGACCCGAACTTTACCCCTGCCTACAACACCCGAGGCCTCGCCTACGAAAAGATGGGCGACAAAGAACAGGCCATCGCGGATTACCGCAAAGTGCTTGAGATCGATCCGTCGAACCAAAAAGCGAAAGAGGGCCTCAAGCGCTTGCGCGTGACCCCCTGAGCAGGGTTGGCAGCTCACGAGGCACGTTATTTGGCCTGTGTTTCGGGCGATCAATGTTCGGACTTCGATGTCCGCTTACCCCCAAAAGCGGACATCGGCCAACCTCCCAGAGCACGTCCGTCATGAAAAATAGGAGACTTTTGCCGCCGTGCCGTTTTCGGGCATGCGCGGCACGCAACGGACAGTCGTGCCCTAGGGCAGTAGTGCCTGGGCTACTGAGCCGAACACAGCGCAAACGATTGTGGTGTGACTAGGCCGCTTTCGCGTAGTAGGTCTTGAGCCCGTTTATCACTTGCTGCTTATCGAATTCGGCGCCCATCGCCAGCATGGCGTCGGCAAAACGGCTGATGATCTCGCCGATCGCCTCCGGCGTCAGCTGGTTGAGAATGCCAATGCGAACCTGAACGGGTTCCGACAGGGTCGGCCAGATGCCGAAGCCCTCCACACGGCACTTTGCGACCAGGTTTTTTTCCTTGCCCGCAAGTTTGCTGGGCAGGTTGAGCACTACCAAGCTCGTCATGTTGGACGTAACTTCGCAGCCCATCACCTGCACGGCCTGCCGCAAGGCTCTCTCGTGATAGGCGTAGTCGGCTGCCTTGCGGGCCCGTCCGTAGGTCAGCAGTATGCGCAATGCCTCATGGAACGCCGCCACCGCATAGCAGGAGTGCGTTCGGTGGTAGACAGCATTCTCGACGTCCTTGCCGTCCACGATTCCCCAGTGGCGCGCTTCGAGGATCGGATGGTGCACATAGGTGTAGCAGCCGCGCTTGGACACCACGTCGATGGCCTTATCGGTGAAGCTCACCGGCGCATAGGTGAGCGGTAGGCTGAGCACACCCTTTTGCGGACACGATGCCCAGGCAACGACTCCGGGATAGTCGTCGATGTTGTAGTCGGCGACACCCAAACTGGACACCGCGTCGACAATACCCATCGCTCCGTGCCGTACGCATGCTTCGTTGAAACCCTGAAGATCGTTGATGCGCCCGCTGCCAGTCTCCCAGTGGGCCATGAACGCCCACATCGGCTTGTGCTCGGCCAGAGCCGCATCAACGATGTCCCCGGTGATCGATTGACCATGTGGCACCTCCACCATGACGACGCTTGCTGGCTTCGGGTTGAGTGGGTTTGCGGCGAGCTCGTCGCGCGTGGACGCCTTCATGCGTATGGTCAGGCCATCGATGCCACTGAACGTTCCGTTCGTGAAGGCCACGACCTTGTCGCCGGGCAGGATCATGCTCAGCACGCAATCAAGGCCGCTGAAACCGGTCCCGCCGACGCCATAAGTGTAGGTGTTCTTGGTGCCGAACACCTCGCGCAGCATCTCCTTGGCCTCGATCATGCCCCGCACGACGTCCTTTTGCATATGATCGGCCACGCCGGTCTTAGCGAACCGTTCGAGCACTCGGGGGTCGGTGTTCCCCGGGCCAGGGCCGGCGGCGAGTGTGTGCGGGATTTCCAGGCTCGGATATATCTTCATGAAACCTCCGAAATTACTAAGGCCCAAAAGGGCGAACACAATCGTCCAACCTGGCCTTTCCCACGAAACGATACCAGCGCATAAGTTAGCACCCGGCCGCTCTCGGCCAGCGTCTGGGCTGGCCGAGAGCGCAGCGTATGACGGACGCGGTGTTGGCGGCAAGAAACATACCTGGCAGCTCGTCGTCAATCAACGTGAACGACACCATGGCCCATGTAGCCGTGCTCGCGCTTTTCGATGACAAAATAGTAGCGCGCACAGCTTAGAATGGTGCCTGTCGCGGTAATCTCGCGGGCTCGGGGACGCGCGCCAAATCTCTGGCGCTAGGTACAGCTGTTAAGATCGCTTATATGCATCGGGGAAGCTGATGACGATAGAAGCCAAATCGATATGCGTCGGTCGGTGCTATGTGATGCACAATAGGGAAGTGCGCAAGGTTTTGGAAATCGATGGGCAGAAGCTCACGTACGTTACCCGGGGGAAGATGGCATTTCCGTCATGGGATCGTGAGATGCGACGCCTCACTACAACGGAAACCTTCGCGACGTACGTCGACCGTGAAGTGCCATGCGAGCGCAGTTGACCCTGACTATGTGAGTCCGCTGGTAAGCGGAGAGGCGCTCGCAAAGAGAGATGCGGGGAATTAGTCTCTCCGCTGCACGAGCGCGAAGTACACCTCGCCAGCTGCCGGGTGCGACTTTTCAAACACTGGCCAGCCCCCTCTGCTACATCGACCCGTTGGCGGCCATCGGCGTATTAACGGCCAGGCGCAGCGAGATCGAGTAGATGTTCAACGAACGCGATTTATAAAAAGATGAGGCGAATACCTGATAAGAAGGTGACGGAAGATCGTGAAGCCGCCCCTCTAACAGCAAGGACGCACACGAGTGGAACATCCAAAGGCGACGACCGACAACGTGTTCGTGCCTCGCGCACGTAAAGGCATTGAGCTGACGCCGGAAGAATATGAATTGAAGATCGCTTGCCTTGAGACCAAGGTGGAAGAGCTGACGGCGCGGCTCGTGGAGGCCGGGCTAGAGTAAGCGGCCGCTAGAAAAAAGACAGAGCGTTGGCAAATAACAATCAGGGAGAGCGGCTAGAAAGTCTGCTCACGTGAATGTCCACTAAGTGCCAAAAGCGGACATGGACCGCCCAAACCTCAGCGAAGTTGAGAACGTCAACGGCAAGTCTTGTTGCCAAAAGAAGAAGTTCTCAGAGTCGACAGCTACGTCCGCCTAGTCAGCCAGCAGGCTTAGCATTTCATCAATGCGTGTGAATTTCTCTCTGGGTTTTCCGTTCTTTTTGCCACGTTCGATCTCAGCGACGTCAATCTTGAGCCAATCCGAAAACGTCACGGTTCTTACGCCACGCCTCTCAAGAATGGGCAAGAGCGCTTGAATGCCGGACCTTGATCCCAGATCCAGCGCGGAAACGTCGGAGAGCAGGTTCTCGACCGTTTCGATGCTATCCGCGCGATTGGTCCCAATGATACCGGTGGGCCCGCGTTTCAGCCAACCGGTCACGTACAGCCTGGCCATGGGCTCGTCGCCATCGACAACCCGGCCAGCGATATTCGACAGCACGCCACGAGCGGTATCGAACGGCACTCCAGGAAGCGGTACACCCCGGTATCCAATACTCCGCAAGACGAGCCCACAAGAAATCTTCTCGGTCTGGTCTGTGGGGCGCGCAATCTGTGAAAAAGCAGGACCTTCGAGCCGGTTTCGTGCCAAGACAATTGCTTCCACGCGTTCCTGACCCAATAGGCCGACTGGGCTGACGCAAAAACGAAATTTGATTTTGCGTTTCCCAAAAGTTTCATCTTGCGTGGCGAACCTACGAAAAATTTCCAGGTTCTTGACGGCATTGACGTTAGACCGATCCCCAAGCTCGATTTCACTTTGATCGTTCAGAACGCACTCTTCGGGTTTGGCGGTGGCGGTAACGTTCGAAATCGTCCCAAGCTCACGAAGCTCCTTTGCCGTGAACTTTGCATGCGCAGGACCCCGTCGGCCAACGACGTAAACTTCTCTTATCTCGCTTTGAGCCAGAACGTCGAGGGCATGCTCTGCTATATCGCTATTGCGGAGCTCATCGACTGGCTTGGCGAGAATTCGGCAGACATCTGCGGCAACATTGCCCTGGCCTATGATCACCGCGACGTCGTGGCTTAGGTCAAATGTTCTATCCCGGTAATCCGGATGTCCATTGTACCAGCCGACAAACTCTGTTGCGGTGTGGCTTCCGACTAGATCGTCGCCAGGTAACGCCATTGGCCTATCGTCGTGCGCACCGCAGGCCAGAACGAGGGCGTGGTGCGTGCCCCGTAGTTCCGCTATTGAGACGTCTCGACCGACCATGACATTGCCCAGGAAATTGAACTTCTCGTGTCGGGCGATCTGCTCATATAGGAGTATCGATTGCTTGAGCTTGGGATGGTCGGGCGCGACACCGCTTCTCACCAATCCGTAAGGCGTCGGGAGTCGTTCGATCATGTCGATCTGCACGTGCTGATCGGACCGAAGCAGCGCCTCCGCCGCGTAGAAGCCGCTAGGTCCACTTCCGACAATGGCGATGTGCAGTGCTCCGCGCGATTTGTCCCGGTTTAACATATTGCCCAGCGCCCTTTCGCGCTGTCTCAGAAACCGAGTTCGCTGCAACGAGCTTCTGCTGTCGGGAGCGGGTCTTGTTTATCGTTTATGATCGGCAATGCGCGCGAACGTTGCGCGTTGATCGCAATCCAAGGTGTCTTGTCGTCGGGCATATCTACAACATCGTAGATTGCCTGAACGGGGCAGACGGGAATACAGGCACCGCAATCAACACAGACATCGGGATCAATATAGAGCTGCTCGTCATCGGAGTGAAAACATGCCACCGGACAATGCGCTACGCATTCAGTAAAACGGCAGCGCTGGCAGTTGTCTGTTACTATGTGCGGCATGCGTGTTCCCTTCATCAACTGGAGCTTCGGTTCAAAGGTGCTTTGTCGCTTCAACCGATCCGGCCAGCCAGGCTCTGGGCAAGAATAGTGAGTTGGACGGCGTTTACAAAGGTCCATAAGCGCGGATTCTAATAGTTCCAATTCGTGCCAGATATTTGAGATCCATGCCGGAACATTATGATTACCGGATCAAATCTGGCTCTGCGTTACAAAATGAACTCCGCCTTGCCCATGACGACCATGTCGCGGGACGAGAACGAGCATACCGTGAGTAGGAGTGTAGGATCCTTCAACCGGCACCGCTGGAGTTCGCCTGCAAATCATCATATTTGTAGTCTTGACTAGCTGTGGAAATAGGCTTGCGCCTTTGTGGGACACGTATGTTTGCAACGCTAGCTCGTCTTGATAGACGGTTCACAACATGCCGCGCTGGGAAGATGCTGCTGGTTTTGAGCCTAGTTGCAATGACCTTTGCCGACTTTTACGTTCACGCGGCGCATGCGTGCCTTGCCGATAGCCATATCGATATCAGTGCACACGATGCAATCGACCGTACTGGGTTCTCTTACGGGACGGCGGGTATTCTCGCCGATCCAGATGATGAAAATGAACGCTCAGCATTGAATGAAGTGTTTTGTGACGCTGCGCATTGCGTCGTCTTCGTTGCACCAATGATCACGACTGTACTCGCTCCGCTCAAACGCGCCGCGAAACCCACGCTTGCTGTCCCAAACATTTCTTCGTTGCCGCCTCCTCTCCTTGAGCGACCACCCAGAGCCTCCGTCTGACGCTAAGCAGCGGCCGATGTTCGTCGGCCGCAGATGACTGCTGACGGTGGAGACCTCTATGAATTCGAAAATCACTTCCCGCATCGCGGGCACCCTCTTCATATATGCTAGCGTCTTCGGTTTTCACGATGCGATTGCTAGCCCCGGCCATGAGCACGGGCACGCTAATGCCGCGACCTCGACCGCCCCGGCAAGTCCACGCGTCACGGCTATCTCCGAGAACTACGAATTCGTTGGCATTCTCAAGAATGGACGCCTGACGGTCTATCTCGACCGATTGATCGACACCTCGCCGGTGACCGATGCGCGCATCGAGTTGACGGTTGATGGTGAGACGGGCCTGGCTGAACCACAAGCGAACGGCACATATCTATTCAAAGCCCCTACTCTGCTGAAGCATGGCAATAAGGAGGTCATTATCTCCATTGCCGACGGTGCAAAAAGCGACCTTCTGGTTGGAACACTGAAAGACGCCTTCGCAGAACACCGCCACGTAGAAACAGACAAGTTTGGTCATAATCACGCGCTTCACCATCCCGAGGCGATAGCCACAAACGTGCAAGACGAACCTCGGAAGGATCAACACGATGCGTCGCCAAGACAGGATGCACATGAGCATTCGCATGTCGGCGGTGACTTTTCCGTCTTCGTCGCCATGCTGCCGAAGCCCTGGCTTCTGGCCTTTCTTGGACTTGTCATTGGCATCTTGATTGGAAAGTTTGCGAGACGACGCGCTGGTATCCTTGCAAGTCTTACTTTTCTGGTTGCCCTAATCGGTGCGGGCGCAGCTTGGGCAGGTCCTGGTCACGATCATGCGACCGTTGCTCCGGTCGACGGCGCCAATGGCGATAGGCCGCGGCGCATGTCCAACGGCAGCCTCTTTGTCCCAAAACCGACGCAACGTCTTCTGGAAATACGGACGCAAGTTCTCCAAAACACAACCATGCGCAAGAGCCAGCAGCTTATTGGGCGGGTCATCTCCGATCCGAACCGTAGCGGGCTGGTGCAAAGTACGATTGGCGGACGTATGACGCCGCCGGAGGGCGGCCTTCCCGTCCTTGGGCGTGTAGTGAAGGCAGGGCAAGTCCTTGCTTTCGTTGAACCAGCATTCGCGCCGATTGATGCATCCGATGTCCGGCAAACGGGAGGTGAACTCGATCAACAGATTGCCCTAGTAGAGGCGCGCATCAAGCGAAAGCGACAGCTCGTCGAAAGACAGGTGGCAAGGTTTGCTGACCTTCAAGATCTTGAGATCCAGCTTCGCGGTCTCGAAGCTAGAAAAAAACAACTGGCAGAAAGCCGATCTAAACCGGAAGTACTCACAGCACCGGTTGACGGGATCATCGCGGAGGTACGTGTCGTTGCCGGCCAGGTCGTCGCAAGCTCCGACACGTTGTTCCGCGTCATTGATCCGAAGAGCCTTTGGGTCGAGGCTATAGCCTTTGATCCCCGCTTATTGCCCGGTCTCGGCACCGCCCGTGCACGGACTGTCGACGGGGAACCCTTGGGCCTCACCTTTGTCGGTCGCAGTCGTACTTTGCGGCAGCAGTCGACGATCTTACACTTCAGCATTGAAAACCCGTCAAATCGTCTGAGTATTGGCAGCCCGGTGAAGGTGCTAATCGAAACAGGCGAACCCATTACGGGCCTCATCGTGCCGCGCAGGGCCATCTCTCAGGCGCCAAACGGTCAGCTAGTAGCCTTCAAGCGCCTGGAACCGGAGCGGTATCAGCCAACGCCCGTACGTATCGAGGATATCGACGGCGAGCTCGTGCACATCGTTGCTGGACTTGACGCCGGCGACCAAATCATCGTGCGAAACGCTCCCATTTTGAGCCAAATCCGCTGATGGGGGCGTCATGTTTAGATCGCTGGTCGCGCTGAGCCTCAATCAGCGCATGTTCGTAATCGCAGCCTCGTTGCTGCTCGCTGCTTATGGCGCCTACGTGCTACCGCGCCTGCCTGTCGATGTGTTTCCTGACCTCAATCGACCGACGGTGACGCTTCTGACGGAAGCGGAAGGCTTCGCTCCGCAAGAGGTCGAGCAGCTTGTGACCTACCCTCTTGAGACGGCGCTCAATGGCATGCCGGGCGTTATCCGGCTCCGCTCGGTTTCAAGTGTCGGGCTCTCGATCATCTACGTTGAGTTTGATTGGGGCACACACCTCTATCGCAACCGGCAGCTGGTTGCTGAACGGCTGACCATCGTTCGTGAACAATTGCCCGACGGCGTCCAACCCCAGATGGGCCCAATCACGTCAATTATGGGCGAGATCATGCTCATCGCGATCACCGGCAAGACGGTGTCGCCGATGGAGCTGCGCGAACTGGCCGATTTCGTCATCCGCCCGCAGCTGTTGACAATCTCCGGAGTCGCTCAAGTTATTCCTATCGGCGGCGAGGTGCGTCAGTACCGCATCAGCCCCGATCTCGTCGCGATGCAGCGCTTGCAAATCGCACCGAAAATGATCGAAGAAGCGATCGGCCAGTTTGGCACCAATACAGGTGGCGGTTTTATTGATCAGCACAGCCGCGAATACCTGATCCGCAATATCGGGCGCACCACCAAACTCGAGGACTTGCGAAACCTCGTCGTGGTGATGCGCGGCGATCAGCCCATACTGCTCCGACAGGTCGCAAACGTCGGTTTCGCGGCCCGTGTCAGACGTGGAGATGCCGGATATCAAGGCGAGCCCGCTGTAATCATTGCAGTTCACAAGCAGCCCCAAGCCGACACTGTGCAACTGACGAAGAAGATTGAAGCCGAACTTGCAAAAATCCAGCGAACGATGCCGGCGGGCGTCGTCGCCGACCGCATCCAGTTCCGTCAAGCGACCTTCATCGAGAACTCGATTGCAAATCTAAAAAAGGTGCTCATCGAGGCCGCCGTGGTCGTTGCATTGATTCTTCTACTATTCCTCATGAACTGGCGCGCAACGATCATATCTCTGACGGCCATTCCGATTTCCATTCTCATCACAGTCCTCGTGTTCAACGCGTTCGGCCTGTCGATCAACACAATGACTCTGGGTGGACTGGCAATTGCGATTGGCGAGCTTGTGGATGACGCCGTCGTCGGCGTGGAGAACGTACTCCGGCGCCTGAAGCTCAACGCGGATCGCGCACGCCCGCTGCCTCGGATTGCCGTCATAATCAATGCCTCACACGAGGTGAGATCGAGCATTGTCTACGCGACAGCGATCATCGTGCTCGTCTTCGTACCGCTATTCGCTTTGTCGGGCATTGAAGGTCAACTCTTCCGGCCGCTCGGCATTGCCTACATCGTCTCAATCATGGCGAGTTTGCTGACTGCCGTCACGCTCACGCCGGTCATGTGCTACTATCTTCTGAAGACGCCAGGCCAGAAGGTCGACAAGGACACCCACCTCGTCCGCGTACTGAAACGCGAATACACGAGACTGCTCAACTGGTCGTTCGACCGCGCACGCATCGTTTTTGCTTCTATTGCCATAGCCGTTGTTGCAACCACTATCTTCGCCTGGCAGTTGCCACGATCTTTTCTGCCATCCTTCAACGAGGGCACGCTGCTCGTCTCCGTCGTTTACAATCCAGGGATCTCGTTGTCGGAATCTGACCGTCTCGGCGCCATTGCTGAGCGGATTGTAATGGAGGTCGAGGAAGTCGGTAACGTCGGCAGACGCACTGGTCGCGCAGAACTTGATGAACATGCCGAAGGCGTCCATACCAGTGAACTCGATATTGACCTCAAATCTTCTGAACGATCCCGTGAGGAGATTTTCGTCGAGATCCGCGAACGTCTTGCGGCATTACCCGCGGCAATAAATATCGGTCAGCCAATCAGTCACCGTCTTGACCATATGCTTTCGGGCACTCGTGCACAGATCGCCCTTAAGATTTTTGGTGAGGACCTAGATCGTTTGCGCACGCTTGCGACCGACATGCAGACCAAGCTCTCTGTGATTCCTGGAATCGTCGACCTGCAGGTGGAGAAGCAGGTACTCATCCCCCAACTCCAGGTCGTTCCCGACTACGAGTACGCGGCGCTCTATGGCCTGACACCATCAACGCTCACGGCAACACTTGAGCATCTTTCGAACGGCCGGGTTGTTTCACAGATTATCGAAGGAAACCGCCGTTTCGATGTCGTGATGCGTCTTAAGGACGAGGATCGCTCGACGCAAGGGCTCGGCGACGCGCTGGTGCCAACCCCCACTGGATACGTTCCATTGCGGCGCCTTGCGACCATAAAGGAAACCGACGGTCCCAACCAAATCCTACGCGAAAACCAGCAACGGCGCATTGTGGTGTTCGCTAATGGCGACGGCCAGCGAGATATGGCGGCCATCATTGCTGATATTCGCCGGGTCGTCGCCGAAACCGATCTGCCCCCCGGCTATATCGCTCAACTCCAAGGCCAGTTCCAAGCGCAAGAAGAAGCAACACTCACGATCGGTCTTCTGTCGCTGATTTCGCTGGCTCTCATCTTTCTCGTTCTCTACAGCCGTTATGGCTCCGCGACACTCGCAGCAATCGTACTCACCAACATTCCACTAGGACTTATTGGCAGCGTCGCCGCACTGTGGATTGCTGGGCTCCCGTTCTCGGTTGCGAGCCTGATCGGATTCATCACTTTAGCAGGAATATCTGCGCGCAACGGCATCTTGAAGATCAGTCACTATATCAATCTGGCGCTAAGTGAAGGTGAGTGCTTCGGCCGCAATCTTGTCACGCGTGGATCGCTTGAGCGCGTGACACCGGTTTTGATGACAGCACTTTCGGCAGGCCTCGCTCTCCTGCCACTCATGATCGCAGCCGACCGACCTGGCTGCGAGATACTCCATCCGCTGGCGGTAACAATTTTCGGGGGCCTTATCTCGGCGACCTTAATTGATGCCGTCCTGATTCCGCTTCTCTTCCTGATGTTCGGGCGCAAGCCGCTCCAATGCATCGTCAAGGCACGTGAAATATCTCAATCCGAGAAATCGGTGTCGGCCGAGGCCTACTAAGGCATCAACAAACAGAGGAAATTCGACATGAACTTGAAGTTTTTTGTTTGTTGCATCTTATCTGCGCAGCTTTGTTTTGCGGTACCAACCGCAGTTGCTCACGGCGAGACAGAATCAGCCCAGCATGGCGGTCAATATACTAGCGTTGAGGGGCATCATGGCGTCGAGATGGTCTCCACCGAAGACGCTCTTGTCTTTTTTCTGACCGAAAACAGCAAACCGATGGATCTCACCGGCGCGTCATTCAAGGCCGTCGTGCAGACAGACGCGGGCACCAATATCCTTCCATTGACGGTTGAGAATGGCACCCTCAAAACGCGCCTCGAAAAAGCGCTGCCGGCCGGTGCCAAGGTCGTCCTTAGTGGCCAAGACAAAAATGGCCATACGCTTCAGACGCGTTTTGTAAAACAGTAGATGACTGCAGATCGCAAGCGGTTCTTTGAAGAGACGTTGCCCTTTCACGCCGATATGCGCTGAGTGCACAGCACATCGGCTAGCTAAAATAGATCGGCCGCAGGATGAGCCACCTGCGGCCGTTCCAGCTTGAGTTCTCTATTGGCTTAGCGGCCGCCATAGTTAGTACCCTGATAGCCATGAACCATAAGGCTGCTGTCAGCTTGCGCGACAGAGGCGCCGGCGACAAGCGAAAGAGCGACAGCCAGAGTGGCGAGAGTGCGGGTCATGATCATCTCCTGTTTTTTGGCTTGTAATCAGCGGTAGCAGCCGCTCATACCAGGAGATACGCTGAGCGTTGATATCCGTTACGCACGTGCTGAAGCCGACTTTGGTAAAAAACGCTTCACGCGCACGTGAAGCTGCGTCGGCGCTTATGCTGTACTGCAAGCCCACCACGGCGGACCTTTCCAACGGCCGTCTACGAGG
>Ga0209013_10000856_pt1 | contig 27963 bp, 20 predicted proteins | sample Cruoilmetagenom2_FD_187291 | JGI IMG/M metagenome (GOLD analysis project Ga0209013, IMG submission 187291) | Oil polluted marine microbial communities from Coal Oil Point, Santa Barbara, California, USA - Sample 2 (SPAdes) (version 2) | ecosystem: Environmental > Aquatic > Marine > Oil seeps ...
AGTTCGCAATCTCGCGGCCGGATACGCATCTTCCGGTGTCTCGGCATGCCCGGCCGCGTAAGCGGCGAAGCGTGGAAGGAGAGCGCGGTGAAACACAGACTCTTCGCATCGTTTGTCGTTGTGCTGTTGCTGTCTTGCGGCGGCCTCTCGGCGCAGACGACCCGGGGTGACATCCGGGGTCGCGTTCTCGATGAGGAGGGGGCGGCGTTGCCGGGGGTGACGGTGATCCTCGAGTCCCCTGACCTGATCGGGAGTCACGGCACGGTTACCGACGCCAGAGGCGCCTTCAAGTTCCTGGTTCTGCCGCCGGGAAACTACGCCGCGACCTTCAGCCTGGCCGGGTACCAGATCCAGCAGCAGCCAAATATCAAGGTCGGCATTGACGCCACGGTCCGGTTCAACGTCACGATGGTGCCGGCGTTCTCGGACGAGATTCTCGTATCGGCCGAGTCGCCCCTCGTGAACACTAATGACACCACGATCGGAACCGACGTTTCACAGGAATTCTTCCTCGACCTGCCGAAGGACCGCAACTACTCGTCGATCGTGACGGTGGTGCCGGGCGCCCAGGACGACCGTTCGGGGCAGACCTTCTACGGCTCCACCGGCGCCGAAAACGCCTACTACATCGACGGCGCCAACACCACCGAGATCGAGCGTGGGGTGCAGGGGATGGACCTCAACTTCGAGTTCATCGACGAGGTCCAGGTCAAGACCGGCGCCTACTCGGCCGAGTACGGCCACTCGACGGGTGGCCTAGTCAACGTCATTACCAAGTCGGGCGGCAACGAGTTCCACGGCGATGTCTTCGGTTATTACGACGCAGACTCTTTGAGAGCGCCGCTCTCCGGAGAAGCGGAACAAGGTACCGTCTCGGGCACCTCGAAGACCGTGGGAGTCGTTCGCGCTGACTACGGTGTCGACCTCGGCGGTTACTTCGTCAAGGACAGGCTGTGGTTCTTCGCCGCCTACGACCGGGTCGACAATGGCGACACCAACGAGGTGCTCGAAGACTACGGTGCGGTGGTGCCGGGGGCACCGATGGCCGGCGAGCAGTTCCCATACGACACCACCCGTGATCTCTTCGCCTTCAAGCTGACCTGGCGGCCGGGTGCTAACCACTCGCTCTCGGGCTCGGTCTTCGGCGATCCGACCGAGGACGAAGGTGCCTACACCATGTTCAGGTCACCGCCGACCTATTACATGGAGCGGCAGCTGACCGGCGGCACCGATGGAGCCTTCAACTACGACGGCGTTTTCGGCCAGAACGTGGTCCTCAGCGCGCGCTACGCCAGCCACAATCAGAAGCTCCAGATGGAAGGCCTGGGATTCGATCTGACCGGGTTCCGAGACTACACGGATCCGTTCGATGACGGCGGCGTAGCGATTGGTTGGGAGGGAGTGGAGTCAGGATGGGGAGGTTTCGCGGAGGAGGACTTCGGCCGTCAGCAGTACAACGCCGATTTGTCGTGGTTCGTCGGTGAATTCGCCGGCAGCCACGAGCTCAAGCTCGGAGCTGAGTACGAGGACCTGCAGGTGATCGACATCCGCACGAGGTCGGGCCCAGTAGGGGCCAACGTGGGTCGTTTCGTCTGCATCGATTCCCCCACCCGCGACTGCCAGGGTCAGCCCTACTACTTCCGGCACGCCTTTGCCACCTATAACGAGAATATCGATCCCGAGCACGCGACCGCTGACGACATCGTAAGACGGCATGCGGTCGACACCCCGACCGAGAACTTCGCCGTCTATCTGCAGGACCTCTGGCAACCGGCGACCAATCTGACCCTCGATATTGGGGTGCGCTGGTCACGGCAGAAGCTCTACAACGGTGGCGGCACAGTGCAGGCCGACATCGACGACAACTGGGCGCCGCGGTTGGGCTTCGTGTGGGACTTCCTCGGCAACGGCAAGTCGAAGATTTTCGGTCACTGGGGCTATTTCTACGAGACGATCCCGATGGACATCGTGATCCGGTCGTTCGGAGGGGGGCCCCATTGGGTCAACACGTACAACTTCTCAGATAACGAGTGGGATTTTCAACAGCCTCCAGCGGGCGAGGCACCCCGGAGCTCCCGGTTTTTCCCCGGGGACTACTATAGCCCCGTCGATCCCGGGATGCGCGGCCAGTACATGTCGGAGGCTGCGCTCGGCGCCGAGTACGAGGTGTCTCCCAACTACGCGATCGGTCTGACCTTCATCCGCCGTAACCTCGAACGCATCGTCGAGGACGCGCTGACCACCGATTACACCTATTACATCGGCAACCCCAGCGAAGGCCTGATGACCCACAGCTTCGGCATGGCCTACTGGTACTCCTACCCGGGCGGGTTCACGGAATGTCCCGGGGGCGGCGGTGAATGCCACATCAAGGAGATCCCCACGCCGGTGCGACAGTTCACCGGCGTGGAGCTGGCCCTGCAGAAGCGTTTCTCCAACAACTTCCAGTTCATTGCCTCGGTCCTGTGGTCACGGCTCGAGGGAAACTACGACGGCAACTTCCAGGCCTCGACCGGCCAGCTCGACCCCAACCTCAACTCGGCTTACGACTACGCCGACTTCTCGGTCAACAACGAGGGCTTGCTGTCGAACAACCGGCCGTGGCAGTTCAAGCTCGACGGCATCTACCGCTTCAACTTCGGGCTCACCACCGGGCTTTCGACCTACTACCGGTCGGGAACGCCGATCACCGCCATGGGCTTCAGCGACTGGTACGGAAATTGGGAGTACTACCTGTCGGAGCGGGGCGCCTTCGGCCGCACCGACAACGAATGGGAGGCCGACCTCCACTTCGGCTACCCAATCCGACTCGGTCGCGGCCTCGAGCTCAACCTGCTGGTCGACATCTTCAACATCTTCAACCGCCAAGGCGAGACCGGCCGCTACACCCGCTACGACTGGCGATACAACGGTTGGGAGGACTACCAGTCGATTAACTGGTTCACCGGTGAGCCAAACCCGCCCATCGTGCCGGGCGACACCGATCGGCCGCCCCTCAACCCATCTTGGAACACCTCGCGCTGGTGGCAGGATCCGCGGACGATCCGCCTGGGGGTGCGGCTGTCTTTTTGAATTCTCAGTTTTGAATTCTCAATTCTCGATGACCGCCTACCCTCCCCTGTTTGCCCGGGGGTGGGCGGATGGGAACTTAAAACTCATAACTCAAAACTCATAACTCGCACCGCGCGAGCGGTGCGTCAGTAGCGCAGCAGGGCCGCAATGCCGTCGTTGGCGGCCAGCGCTTGCTTCGCCGGGCCATCGACCACCTCGACCTGCCCTCCCATCTCCATCACCGACTGGGTGAGGCGGTCGACACATTGGGCGAGCCGTTGGACATCACCGCCGCAGTATGTGCACGGACCGGTCGGATCGGGAGCGTAGGCGCCGCACTCCGAACACTCGCCGCCGACCTTCGTGAGCCCCTTGGCATAAAAAAGCTTCCACACCCGGCCCTGGTTGACGGCATCGAGCACGGCCGCGAAGCCGGCCACCGCCTTGCCGCCGTCGTGGAGCTCGGCCAGCACGCCGTCTACCATCACCGACTCCTGCTCGCGTTCCATCCGATTCTGCACCGCCAGGATCTTCTTCAGCACGTCCTTTTGCGAGGCGCCGACGCTCATCCCCACCGTTTCGACGAGCTTCCCCCGGAGACGTTTCGGGAGGAGGCGGATGAGCTGACTGGTCGCCTTGGGTGTGCCCGCCACAATGAGTCGGTCGAAGGGCTCACGGAGTGCGAGGTCGTGGAGAGCGTCGATCACCTTCTTGGCGTGTGAGGCGACCTCCTCGTCATGGCGCCGGTCTTGTCGTTTCTGCGCCCGCATCTGGTCGGCGCCAATGCCCCGGGTCCGCTGGCTGGTCTCCGAAATCAGATCCTCGTGCTCGGTGAGCTCGCCCATATAGACCGTGAAGAGCCTCGCCCGCTTGGTGTCGGTCAGCACGACGCCGTAGCGCTCGTGCTCATCCATGGCCTCGACGATGGGGCGCAGGAACGCCCCACGGCGCCAGTAGGCCGAGGCGGCAAACGGAAGATCCATTTCCTGGATCTCCTCGAGACCGGTCTCGGGATGGACGACAATCAGCGCCGCCTTCCCCTTTGGCCGGAGCTTTCGCACCAGGCCCAGAGCGATCCCGGCCGCCGCATCGAGCCGAGCGCTGCGGCCGTGTCGGGCCGTGAGCTCCTTGAGGAGCGCCTCGGCCTGAACCATGAACCCCCGTTTTCGATTCGACCGTTTGTTCTGGTCGATGTCGAGGTACAGGGTGAGGGTATAGGTCTTCTGTTGCGTCAGCGTATGCAAGCGGCTCAAGACGCCTCGACCAAGCATGGTCACCTCCGGCTGATGTGGTCTGGCTCCTATCTTACATCTTCCCGATTTTCCCGTCCGCGCTCGAAGCGCGGACGAGAAAATCGGGAGTTAGGGAGAGCTTTGGAGGGAGGCCGCGTTTAGAATACCTGGGGAGGTATTGGCGTGAAGACGATCGATGTTCGTGATCTGGCGTGTCCTGGTCCGGTGCTCACGCTTCGCGACCTGCTGGGCGCGGGCGAGCGCGAGATTGCCATGCATGTGGCCGACGAGCTCAGCCGTTCGAACGTGACCCGGTTTGCCGCCTCGCGAGGGGCCGGCGTCGAGGTCGCTGCGCACGGCGACGGGAGCTTTGTGGTGACGGTCACGGCAGGTGAGGAGGCCGCGGGGGCCCGCCCGGACGAGGAGGAGTTTCTGGTCTGTGATGTGCCCGAGGTCGTTGCCGGCGGCGGGCCGCGGGTTGTGCAGGTGGCCGCCGGGATCATGGGGTCAGGCGACGACGAGCTCGGCGCCCTGCTCCTGCGCTCCTTCCTCAAGACCCAGGCGCAGCTCGAGCGGAAGCCGGACGCGATCATCTTTTACAACGACGCGGTCAAGCTGTGCTGTGAGGGTTCGCTGCTGCTCGACGACCTGCGGTCGCTTGAGGAGTCCGGGATCGAGATCATCGCCTGCGGCACCTGTTTGAACTTTTTCGAGCTCGGCGATCATCTAAGGATCGGGCGGGTCACCGACATGCTCGAGATCGCGTCGCGGCTCGCCGACGCGGGATCGATCGTGCGCCCGTGACCATCTATCTCGACCACGGGGCGACGGCGTTTCCGCGGGCGCCCGGGGTCGCACAGGCCATGGTCCGCTTCCTCGACGAGGCGTCGGGCAATCCCGGCCGCAGCGGCCACCGTCTATCGGTCGCGGCGTCACGCACCATCGAGGCGGCACGCGAGGAGGTGGCGGCCCTGCTTGGCGGCGACCCCGAGCGGACCCTCCTCGGACCGGGCGCGACCTTCTGGCTCAACACGGTCCTGGCGTCGGCTCTCGGCGAGGGAACGCGGGTCGTCACCTCGGCTCTCGAACACAACGCAGTCATGCGCCCTCTGCGCTTCCTCGAGGAGAGTCGCGGGGTCGAGGTCGTCGTGGTCGAAGCGGCGGACCCGAACGGCGCGCCGACGGCGGAGGAGGTCGCGGCACGGGTCGCCGAGGCGCCGACCGCGCTGGTCGTCCTGACCCACGCGTCGAACGTCTCCGGCGCGGTGCTGCCGGTGGCCGAGGCGGCGCGCGCGGTGGCGCCTGTACCGGTCCTGGTCGATGCCGCGCAAACCGCGGGCAGTCTGCCGATTGCCTTCATTGACCTCGGCGCCGCTGCCCTCGTGTGCTCGGGGCACAAGGGTCTGCTCGGTCCACCGGGGATCGGAGTCCTCCTGCTCGCGTCCCATTTCGAGGTCGAACCCCTGCTGCGCGGCGGCACCGGCTCGCGTTCGGAGAGCGAGGAAATGCCCGAGTTCCTGCCCGATCGGCTCGAGGCGGGAACGGTCAATGGCGCCGGCGCCGCCGGTCTCGGTGCGGCCTGCGCGTGGTTGGGCGAGCGCACTATTGAGGCGGTCGCGGAGCACGAGCGGCGACTTGTTCGCCGGCTGGCCGATGATTTGAGTCGGATCCCCGGCGTGCAGCTCCACGGCTGGGACGAGTGGGCCCCGCACACCGGAGTCCTCAGCTTCACCCTCGACGGCGCCGACAGCGGCGAGCTCGCGGCCTGGCTCGACCGCACCCACGGCATCTGCCTGCGCGCGGGTCTCCACTGCGCCCCAGCCGCTCACCGCCGCCTCGGAACGTTTCCAAACGGAACCCTGCGGGCGGGCATAGGGCCGCTGAACAGCGAGGAAGATATTGACGCTCTTGTGGAAGCTGTCAGAATGTCTGCCTCTTTGTGAGTGTTGAGTTTTGAGTTATGAGTTTTGAGTTCCACCCACTCGCCCCTGAGGAATTTCGGATTTCGGATTTCGGATTTCGGATTTGCCGCGCACCCGCCGCTTACTCCGGGGGGGTCCGGGAGCCCAACTCAAAACTCAAAACTCAAAACTCAAAACTGACGCCTTCGCCGGATTCCACATGAGTATCTCAACCAGCTCGCGCGATCTGTTATTGGTGTTTGGCTCCGTGCAACGCGTCATGCGCGCGGAACGCGCGGCTCGGGAGGCCGGTCTCGATGTCGACGCCGTGCCGGCGCCGCGCTCGGTGAGCTCGGAGTGCGGCGTCGTCCTCGAGGCGCGGGCCGGGGATGGCGGCGCCCTGTCGGAGATCCTCGGCCGGATCACGCTCGAACCTCAAGCGGTCTACCGCCGCCGCGACGGCGCCTGGACCCCGAGCGCGCTCGACGCCGTGATTACGGATGACGCGGTCAACCTGACCGCCGGCTCGGCCTATGGTGGCTGCGGCGCCAAGCTCGCCAAGGGGCTTCTGGAGAAAATTCTCTGCGGTCTGCCCCGGCTCGAGTCCGACGACGTGCTGGTCGGCATCGAGTATGCCGACGACGCCGGGGTGATTCGAGTCTCCGACGAAATCGCGATCATCCACACCACCGACTTCTTCCCGCCGATGGTCGACGATCCCTACAGCTTCGGACGCATCGCCGCGGTCAACGCCTTGTCCGACGTGTGGGCGATGGGCGGCACGCCGCTTGCCGGCATGAACCTGGTCAGCTACCCGCTCGCCGATCTCGGCGGCGAGGCCCTGAAGGAGATTCTTCGCGGCGGTCTGTCTGCGCTCGCCGACGCCGGTGCGGTGCTCGCCGGCGGCCATACGATCGAGGGTCGGGAGCTGCTCTATGGGCTCGCGGTCACCGGAACCGTCCATCCGGAGAAGATCTGGCGCAACGCCGGCGCCGAGCCGGGCGACGCGCTCGTGCTTACCAAACCTCTCGGCACCGGCGTTGTCACCACCGCGGCCAAGGCTGAGATGGTCGACCCCGCCCATCTTTCGACCGCTCTTCGTTGGATGGCGACCCTCAACCGCGAGGCCGCCGAGATCCTCCACGCGGTCGATCCGCACGCAGTCACCGATGTCACCGGCTTCGGCCTCGCAGGACACGCGGCCGAGATGGCGGAGGCTTCGGGCTGTGCTGTGGAGCTCGACCTCAACGCCCTGCCTCTACTCCCCGGCGCCCTCGAGGCTGCCGCCACCGGCCTCGTGCCGGCCGGCGCCGGCAAAAACCGCGACAGCATCGCCGCGGTGCTCTCGATCGACGACGACGCCGACGAGCTCCGGGTCGATCTCTGCCTCGACCCCCAAACCTCGGGCGGGCTGCTGGCCGCCGTTTCACCCGAGCACGCCGAAGCCCTCATCCGCCGCCTCCCCGGTTCGGCAATCGTCGGCCGCGTCACCGACGGCCCTCCCGGCACGGTGAAGCTGGTTCGTTCGGAATAACCACCAAGACACCAAGAGCACCAAGGACTTTTCGAAGAAGACCATATCAGTCTGTGGATTTGAGCCCCACACCTCAGTTGGAGCGAGTGACTTTCGATCCAAGACCACTCTCTGATCGCTGAACACAAAGCAAATCCTCTGTGATTTCTTGGTGATCTTGGTGTCTTGGTGGTTCAACCGCAGTGGTTCAATCGGCCCGCAGGTGCTGAAGGAGGATTCCCGCGGCGACGGCGACGTTGAGCGACTCCACGTCACGGTTCATGGGGATGGTGATGGCGCCGTCGGCGAGCTCGGCTACTTCAGGCGTGAGCCCCGCGCCCTCGGCGCCGAGGAGGAGGAGGCACGGCTCGGGCGGACGCCAGAGCGAGATCGGCGTTCCCTTGGCGCCGCTCGCCCACACCTCGCCTCCGGCGGCGCGGAGCCGCTCGACCGCGCGCTCCGCCGTCACCTCACGCTCGACGGGCAGGCAGAAGACGGCGCCGGCCGAGCCCCGTACAGCGGCGGGAGCGAAACCATCGGCGCAACCCGGAGACATCAGCACTGCCGCGGCGCCGAGGCCGGCGGCGGCGCGCACGATACCTCCGAGGTTCCCTGGGTCCTGCACCCGATCGAGCCACAGGGCGACGCCCCGCTCACCGGACCACCGCGGCCACCGCGGCGCTTCGGCCACCGCGAGCACGCCCTGCGGGCTGCGGGTCGGGGCGAGGTCCGCGAGAACCGACGGCTCGAGCTCGAAGACGTTCGCGGCCACCGCCCGCCACGCCGCGGACAAGGGCTCGGCGGCCAGCTCCGGAGTGAGGTAGAGCTCGCGGATCGGTACCTCCCATCGCACCAGATCGTCCACCAGCCGCCGGCCGTCGATGATCACCTCATCCTCACGACGGCGTTTGACCCGCCGCCTGAGATCCTTCACCCGCGCCCCGTGTCGTCCAAGATGTTCAATCATGTGGTCTCCAAATGACAGCATGGCATTTCCGTGGAAACCGTCAAGGCTGAGAAATTTCGGATTTCGGATTTCGGATTTCGGATTTGACGTCCCGCAACCTCAATTCCCTTCCGGGAAGCCCCAGTCGGCGTGGCACTTCGCGAGGCACGCGAGACGCTACAGGTACGGGGAACCCGGGTGGGCTCGCCATGGGAGCGCTTCCACCACCGTCGACATGTCACAAATCAGCGTCATAGGATAAAACCATGCCCTTATCTCGGAAAGCCACGTTGGGATACTGGCGGCCGCCGGCCGCCAGTATCCCAACGTGGCTTTCCGAGTGCGTTTAGTGGATTTTTTCACAACCATTTGCAATAATCCAGGATTCGTCGCAGATAGCGACGGCAGAAGGGAAACGGCAGCCATGAGCCTCTCTTTGATCGCCAAATCTATCGGCGAGTCCGCCACCCTCAAGCTCAATGAGGTGGCGGCGATTCTGCGCGCCAAGGGCGACCCGGTGATCCACCTCGGTGGCGGCGAGCCCAAGGGCAAGGCGCCGCTGGATGCGATCCTCGCCGCCACCGCGCTCATCAACTCGGGTGAGGTCCGATACACGCCGCCGGATGGCATCCCTGCTCTCAAGCAGGCGATCATCCGCTACACCGAGGACTTCTACGGCTGGCGGCCGGCGCCGGAGAACGTGATGGCTTCGGGCGGCGCCAAGCAAGCCATCATGTCGGCCCTGCACGCCATCCTCGACCCGCAGGAAGAGGTCATCTTCCCGGCGCCCTACTGGGTGTCCTACCCGGAGATGGTCAAGCTCGTCGGCGCGGTCCCGGTGCCGGTCCACCCCGAGGACGGCACCTTCATCCCCCGCATCCAGGATATCGAGCAGGTGATGGGGTCCTACACCAAGGCGGTGATCCTCAACAGCCCCAACAACCCATCGGGCGCGGTCTACCCGGCGGACTTCATCAAGGACGTCGTGGAGCTGTGCGAGAAGAAGGGCCTGTGGCTGATCATGGACGACATCTACCACCGGTTGATCTTCGACGGCCGCAAGCCGATCAATGCCTATGACTACGCCAAGGACCGCACCGACAACTCCAAGCTGATCATCGTCAACGGGGTCTCCAAGCAGTACGCCATGACCGGCTTCCGGATCGGCTGGGCGGTCGGGAACACCCGATTGATCGAGGCCATGACCAACATCCAGGGGCACGAGACCTCCGGTCCCTCGGCGGTGCTACAGCACGCCGCGGCGGGCGCGATCAACGGTATCCAGTCCTCGGTCGACACCCTGCGCACGACCCTGGAAAACAACCGCAACGTCCTCGTTGAACAGCTCCATTCATTCGACGCAGTTCGCCTCGAGGAGCCGGGCGGCACCTTCTACTCCTTCCCGGATTTCAGCCATTACGACAAGGACTCCATCCGACTCTCGGATTTCCTGCTCGAGAAGGTCCAGGTGGTGACCGTACCGGGAATCGAGTTCGGCAAGGAGGGCCACCTCCGGATCTCCTTCTGCGGCTCCATCAAAGACATCACCGACGGCGTCGAGCGCATGAAATGGGCGCTCGACCCCAACTCCCCGAACGAGCTCTACATCGGTGAGCGCAAGCTGGTGAGGGACTGGACATGAGCAAATATCTGAAGTTCAAGACGCCCGCCACCGGCCAGGCCGGGGATCTCAAGAGCCGCTACGGGTTGAAAAACCACGGCCTCGTCCACCTCGACCGGGTGTACTGGAACCTTCCGGAACCGGCCCTTTACGAGGAGGCCTCCTTCCGCCAGGAGGGGCTCATGGCCCACGGCGGTCCGCTGGTGGTCAACACCGGCAAGTGGTCGGCGCGAGCCGCCCAGGACAAGTACATCGTCGAGGAGCCCACGACCGCCGACAAAATCTGGTGGGGTGAGTACAACCGGCCCTATACGCCCGAGAGCTTCTCGGCGCTCTATGCGCGCGTCCAGGCCTTTCTTCAGGACGAGGAGCTCTTTGTCCAGGACTGCTTCGTGGGCGCGGACCCCGAGTACCGGATGCCGATTCGGGTGATCGCCGAGTACGCCTGGCACTCGCTCTTCGCTCGCAACATGTTCATCCTTCCAAAGAACCAGGAGGAGTATCAGAATCACGTCCCTGACTTCACATTGATCGCGGCGCCTTCTTTCAAGGTGGACCCGCGAATCGACGGCACCCGCTCGGAGACCGCCATCATCCTCAACTTCGCGGAGCGCATCGCTCTGATCTGCAACTCGAGCTATGGCGGCGAGATCAAGAAGAGCATGTTCACCGTCATGAACTACCTCCTGCCGCTCAAAGAAGTGCTGGCCATGCATTGCTCGGCGAACGTCGGCGCCGACGGCGACGTCGCCCTTTTCTTCGGTCTCTCAGGCACCGGAAAGACCACCTTGTCGGCGGATCCCAAGCGTCGTCTCATCGGTGACGACGAGCACGGCTGGTCGTCGACCGGCGTCTTCAACTTCGAGGGCGGCTGCTACGCCAAGGTCATTCGACTGTCGGCCGAGAACGAGCCCGAGATCTACGCCACCACCCGCCGCTTCGGCACCATCCTCGAAAACGTCGTCCAGGACCCGACCTCCCGCCGGCTCGACCTCGACGACGACCGTTTCACCGAAAACACCCGTGCCGCCTATCCGCTCGACTTCATCCCCAACGTGGTACCCGATGCCATGGTCCGGTCGCACCCCAAGAATGTCATCCTCCTGACCTGCGACGCGCAGGGCGTGCTACCCCCGATCGCCCGCCTCGACCCCGAGCACTCGGTCTACCATTTCATCTCCGGCTACACCTCGAAGATCGCCGGCACCGAAATCGGCCTCGGCATCGAACCCGAGATCGCGTTCTCGGCCTGCTTCGGGGCGCCGTTCATGGTTCACCACCCCTTCACCTACGCCGATATGCTGCGCGCCAAGATGCTCCAGCACGGCGCCACCTGCTGGCTGGTCAACACCGGCTGGGTGGGCGGCGGTTGGAACGCCGGCAAACGGATCTCGATCCGCCATACTCGCAACTTGCTCAATGCCGCCCTCGACGGCAAGCTCGATGATGTTGGGTACCGCAAGGATCGGCTCTTCGGCTTCAAGGTGCCGCTGTCCTGTCCCGAGGTACCCGAGGACGTCCTCGACCCCTCGACCTCATGGGGCAACAAAGACGAGTACTGGAAGCGGTACGACGCACTCGCCGCACGTTACATCGAGAACTTCAAGCTCTTTGCCGACGGCTGCCCACCGGAAGTTTTAGCGGCAGGACCGAAGCGTTTGAAGGACGTGGAGTAATCAGTGATCAGTGATCAAGTTATCAGTGATCAGAGTGACTTCATGTCAGTTGCCGGTCACTGATCACTGATTACTGATCCGACGACTGCGTTGGGAAGTGCGAGGTGACGTAGGTCGGCGGTTCGAGAGGTGAGACCGTTGGTTTCACGAACGGCTCTTTCGGCGCGAACGACAGATAAAGCGCGACCCAGCAAAAGGCACTGCCGAGCCATGCCAGCAGGAGCACCAGTCCCGCGGCACGGCCCTCCACCAGCACCGGCAACGCGAGCAGGGCGAAGCCCGGCGCGGCCCACAGCACGAGCGTGAAGAACGAGGAAATCGGCTGCCGAATGGTCACGCCGAACCCACGCAGCCACGCCACCACCGCCGAGCGGCGACCGGACTCCCCGAGCAACCACGCCCCACGAAGGGTGGCGAGCCAGCATACGATCAGCACTACCGCTGAGAGGACCAGACCCGTCACGAGAAGAACACCCGAACGCCCCCCGCCGGCGGCCGTCTCGGCACTGCGGATGAGGGACCTGAACGGAAGCCAGATCGTCGCCAGCATCGCCACGGTGACCGTCACGGCTACCAGCGCGAGCCGGGCGTAGCGCCACCACCAGACGACCCCGTGGCCGAGGATCTCAGCCAGTCGAACCCGCGTGGCGCCGGCGCCCTGCCACCACCGCACGGTCCCCCCGTGCCATAAAACCGACCATGCAAGGAGGGCGAGGGCCCCCGAGACCAGGGCGAGGGCGAGCGGGCCGGCAACTGGACGGATCAGCTCGACCAGAATCAGCATCCTGTCACCCGGCGGCAAGGGCCGGTCCGGCAGGTTGGCGCGGGTCGCACCGACGGCCAGCTCGACCACCAGCTGCGCGGGCAGGAAGACCGCCATCGACACCAGCCACACCGTCGCGACCAATCGCCGCAGCCGCAGCGCGAGGCGAAATCCGGCGCCCGGGGACGGTTTCCCTGCCACACTCAGCTCCACTTCAGAAAGATCTGGCCGGCCAGGCCGAGCACCTCGCGCACCCACCACAGGGGATGATCCGCGCTGGCCCGCTCGTCGCGCCAGTAGTTGTCGGCGCGCCTGGTTTCGAGCGCCCACACTCCGTCGGGATCCACCACCACCTGCGCGAGACGCTGCGAGCCTTCGAGGCGCCAGCGAATCCAGCGTTCCTCGCCCCCCCAGGTGCGCCGTTCCGCAGCGCCGTCGGCCCACGTCAGCTCGACCTCAACCGGCCCGGAAAAATCACCGAGCCGCGCCAGCTCGACTTCGATCAGCCAGATATCGGCATCGCTCCGGCCGTCGTCGGCGCCGCCGGTCTCTGCTTCCTCAGCGGCGCGCCACTCACCGTCCACCCACGAAAACCCCGCGGCGGCCTTTGGCGAGTCATGGCGCACCGATGTCACCGCCCAGTCGGGTACGGCGTCGCCCCAGATCGCCTGCTCGAAGAACGGGCCCACATCCTGCCCGGCGGCATCACCGAGCGCCGCCACCAAATCGCGACCCGACGGGTGGCGGAAGGCGTACCGGTCGAAGTAGGACCGTAGACCGCGGGCCATCGCCTCGCGGCCGATCAGGCCCTCGGCGGTGCGCAGGACAACCGCGGTTTTCGAGTACGAGGCCAGAAAGTATGTCCACCGCCGCCGGTAGTCCCACGCCCTGACGCCCACCTTGACCGGCACCCGGGGTATCACGAGGGAGAGACGCTCCGCGCCCCAGTAGGCGAAGGGCCGAATCTCAGGTACCAACCCACCGGCCGATATTGCGGTCATGCATTCGAGCTCAGCGTACGTGTTGACGCCCTCATCCAGCCACGCCTCCTCGAACTCGTTCGACGCCAGCATCCCCTGGAAGTACTGGTGACCGAACTCGTGCACCGTCACGGCTTCAATATCCGATGACCAGGAAAACGGGGAGTAGGCATCAAGGCGGTTGGCGCCGGTGCCGATAAAGTTCGGGTACTCCATTCCGCCCGCTTCCTCGGCGCCCCTGGGCGGCGATACGATCGTCAGCTGCGGGTAGGGGTAGGGGCCGTAGAAGAGACCGAACCACGCCACCGAGAGCCGCGCCGCCCGCACCATTCGCGGCGCGAGAACCCGCTGGGCGCGGGGCACTATGAGACGCAGACGCATCGGCGGCAGCTCGAGCTCGGCGGCACTGAGACCGAGCAGTGACTGCGCTCGTTCAAGCCAGGGTATCGGCACGTCACGGCCGGGTGAGAAGTCTGTTTCCACGACCTCCATCAGATCCGGCGGCGCCGCACACCATGCAAAGTCGTGCACCCGTTCGGCGCGGTAAGTCACCGTCCGTTGTCCGTCGTCCGCCGGAGCGCTCCCGACCTCGACCCCGGTGGCGCCGATGACCCAATCCTCCGGGAGGGTGATCAAAACCCGGTAGGCGCCGAAGTCGGCAAAGAACTCCGATGAGGCGTGGAACTGATGGCAGTTCCACCCCTCCTCTCCCTCGAAGACGCCGAGCTTCGGGAACCACTGGCCGATGAGATAGAAATCGCCCATGAAGCCGGTGCGCGCGATGATCCGCGGCAACTGAGCCGAAAACTCGAGCTCGAGCTCGACGACGCCGCCCGGCTCGATGACCCGCGGCAGCGCCACCCGCGCGACGCTGAAGTCGTCGGCGTTGTCGTCGTTCGGACGAACGAACTCCATTTCCGGCATCAGATCGACACTGTCGTCAAGGACCATGCGCTCGATGCGCACCCACCCCCAGTCATCGGACAGGGCGACCCGGCGGCGCAACGAGCCGCCTTTGAGCTCGCGCATAAAGGTGGTTTCGGAACTCGCAAAGGCGTTGAGGTAGAGATGGAGGTAGATCTCGTCAGTGGGCGTGGCGGTTGTGTTGGTCCAACGCACCCGCTCGGAGGCTCGGAGGCGGTGGGCGTCCGGATCGAGGCTAACCTCGATCTCGTAGTCGGCCGTCCCGGCATCCGCGGCCGCGATCGGTCCCAGAGTCAGCGCCGCCGCAACCAATGCAAGCAGCAGCGCACTTGACCGATGAGTGAACGTTATGTCCATCGACACAGTGTACTCGAGCGGTCCAACCTGCTCTCCCAAGAAACTCCCGGAGTTCTCAGGAGCGCGGGATCGGGGATCGGGGATCGGGTATGCGATTGTCTGTCGCCGCTTCGCGGCTTGAATTCTTTTTCCGCACCGTATTCCTGGGGCTGACGCCCCAGGCTATGAATATTCCGCCGCTTCGCGGCTGGCTCGACCCATCTTGAGCCAGTTTCATGAGAGTGCGGACTGGAGACCTCAGCGGACTGGCCAACCGCAGGGAGAAGCACTACATTAGAGTACGGAGTTGATTGTGCGACGAATTCTCACCGTCATCATGTTGATCATCGCGGCGAATTTCGCGGCGGCGGCGGATGTGAATTTCTCCCTCAACATCGACAAGATTTCACTGACGCCGAGACCCGATCCCCGAAAAGAGGCGCGGCTCGCCGAGTGGAACTCACCGATGGGCCGGCTTATGCACAACTTCAATTCACAGCAGGCGTGGATGATGCGGGGGACCATGCCGGGCGGCGACCGGGTGAGCGGTCTCGCAGTCAAGGTCAAGATGCAGAATGGTCTTCCCATACACCTGCTGGCCGCCACGATGCAGGCGAGCATTGCCGTCAATGAATCCAGGATTGCCGTCGTTCGTTGGCCGTGGAGCACGGACGAGGAAGATTCGGTGATGGCTCTGGACGAACAGCTCTCGGTGCTATTGGGGAATCGGCTCACTGGAAGCCGATAAGTGTTAGGTTTTAGGTTTTAGGTATTAGCCCGGACCATCGCAACCGCTCGACGCTTCTCCTAATCTCCGGCAGACAGGACGCACCGAAACATCAATAGAGAATCAGGGTGGAGGGTAGGCAGGGCGCTGCGATGCGCTAATACCTAATAGCTAACAGCTAATCGCTCCGCTCGTTAGAGCGCATCCTTGAGATTCTTCGAGACCTTGAAACGAACGGTCTTCGAGGCCGCAATGGTGATGGCTTCTCCGGTTGCCGGATTTCGGCCCGCACGGGCCGGGCGCTGGGTGACCTGAAAGGTGCCGAAGTTGGGCACCGTCACCTTGTCGTCCTCCGCCAGGGCCTCGCTCATGAGCTCAAAGAGGAGATCATAGGTCATCGCCACCTGGGTCTTGGGATATCCGGTGAGCTCGGCGACCCGTTCCACAAGTTCTGCCTTACCTGCCATAGCGCCTCCTCCAACCCGCTAACGCTAACCCGGACCCGGGCAGCGGGTCAAGACGGAATAGCCGAGGCCATGACCCACGTTGCATCGGGCATCATGAAACTTTTCAAAAACGGTTCGGCCACCCTGCTCATACCTATATTGATGGTGTGTACGACCACAACCGCCCGCGCCGAAGGAGACGAAGAGATGATTCCCGTCGGAAAACCGTTTGTCGAATTCGATCTCCCGGCCCACGACGGCGCCATCGCCCGTAGCGAGGATCTTGCCGGACGACCGTTCCTGCTCTTTTTCTACCCCAAGGCCGACACCCCCGGCTGAACACGCGAGGCCAACCAGCTGCGGGACAGCTGGACCGAGCTTCAGGATCTGGGAATCGAGGTGCTCGGCGTCTCCTACGACACGCCGGAGAAAAACCGGAAGTTTGCAGAGAAAAACGCGCTGCCCTTCCGGCTGCTCAGCGACCGCAATCACGAGCTGGCGAAGTCGGTCGGCGCCGCACGTGCCCTGATCCCGTACGCCAAACGCATTTCCTACCTGGTGGGGCCCGACGGGGTCGTGATCAGGGCCTATGCGAACATCGATCCGTCGACCCATGCGCAGGAGGTGCTCGACGATTACCGAGCTCTCATCGGCAGCGATAATTGAACACCCGACATGTAGGAAACGCCGCCTAACATTAATCGCTGCTTGTTGCGGGAGATTCGGAAATGATGCGGGCTATACTCGTGACGTGCTCATCGCGAGTCCAACCGTTGTCGAAGCACCATGAAGACCGGCCGCGTATTTGTCGCCACCGAGATCGCCGGACCGAGGGTACGCCTCGTGGCGGTGCTCACCGCGGTCACCGCCGGCCTCAGTATCGCGGTGCTCCAAGCCGTCGTCCTGTGGCAGGGTGACCGTACCGAGTATTTACTGCTCGCAGGCATCAACGCCTTTCTGGCAACTCTCGCAGCATGGTTCTTCGACATCCGCTGGAGACTTCTCCATGACCCCTTCGATCGTCAGGTGAAAAACGTGTATCTGCCGATCGCCTGTCATTTCTGGTTGCTGCTGACCCTTCAAGTACTTGTCCAATCACAGGATGTCGTCGATACGTTCGTTGGGTTTTCATGGGTCGTCTCCCAGACCCTGGCGGCAGTGGTTCTTCTCTTCACCTTCCACGGCGGCAAGGAGGACAGCTCAGGCACTCGCGCTCTACGCACTGTGGTTGCGCTCGCAATCGCGGGCGTCGTGTGGGCGATTTTCTTCTTGTTACGTAACCAAGGATTGGTTCGGGGCGTCGCTCCACTGGAGACCGGTGTGGCGACGGTGTTTCTCCTTGCTGCCGTCGCACCCATGCTCGGCGGGCGTGAGCAACGCCAGCCTCGCGAGGTCTGGCTCGGCGCCGCATTCCTCTTGACCGCCATGGCCCATGTCGATCTCTCGTGGTCGAGCCAGCCGTTTGACAGTCCCTTCATGTGGGGATACGTGCTCCTCGCCTTCAGCCTCGGCGCGCCGACGGTGGCGGCGGTCTTTGAAAATGTCACGTTATTGGAGTCTCAGACGGCGCTTTCGGACCGCTTGAAACGTCTCCGCCACCGTGTCGAGATCCTTCTCGACTCGCTGCCGGTACTGGTTTTATCTGTGGATCGCGACCGCAACATCCGCTTCGCCAACCGGGCAGCGACTCGCCTCTTCGAGGTCCCTGCTGGAATGGCCGACACCGACGACCAGCCGGCATGGATGCAGCGCATCCATCCCAAGCAACGACCACAGGTTTATGCCGCCATTCCGGCGGTGCTCGAGGGTGGCAAGGGACCATGGGAAGAGATCGTGCGGGTCGAGGATCCGGACGGGGACGTTCATTGGCTCAACACCCAGATGCACCCAGTGGTTGATCCGGTGGTTGGCGAAACCCTGATTCAGATCGTGGCGACCGATGTCACCGACCTCCATCTTGCCCAGCGAGCGATCGAAGGACGCCAGACGCGCCTCGCCTTCCTCTCCGGCCTTGCCCAAACACTGGCCGGAGAGGTCGAGGAGCATCGGATCCTCGAGCGCTTTCTCGAAACCGGGCGCCAACTCCTCCCGCTGCGATCGTTGCTGCTCTATCGACCATTGTCAGACGGCAGCGGATTGAGGCTCGAAATCGGCACCGGACCGGGCGTCGAAGTATTCGAGGAGGCCCGCTTTCATCCGATAACCGCCAGCGACCACCCCTGCTGGACGGCGTTTGACGAAGGCGTCCCACAGACAACATCAGCCTCGACCGCCCTACCCTCGGAGCTCGCCGAGTGGTTGGCTGCGGAGCACCAAATTCGGCACCTGAGCTATCTGCCGCTAATGGCGGCCGGACAGTCGGAGGGGGTGCTGCTCGCCACCTCCTCGAGCCAACTCGACCTCGCCGCAAACAACATCGAGCTCCTGATCCAGGTCGGTTTCCTCCTCGGCGGTGCGGTCTCCCTGTCCCGCTTGGTGCGCGAGTTGGACGAGCAACGGGCCGTGGCGTTCGAGGCGTCGCGGCTGAAGTCCGAGTTTCTCGCCAACACCTCCCATGAGCTGCGAACCCCACTCACAGCCATCCTCGGTTTCTTGCGCCTCATCATCGACGGGGCGGTGAAGGACCCCGAGAAAGAGCAGGAGTTCCTCAAGATCGCCCATGAGTCGGCCGAGAGCCTGCTCAATATCATCAACGACGTCCTCGACCTTGCCAAGATCGAGGCCGGGCGGCTCGAGGTCCACTTTGCCCCGGTGCCGGTGCGCACCATCCTCGAAAATGTCGAGACGCTGTTCAAGCACCAGATGAAAAGCAAGGGTCTGGTGTTCCAAATCAACGGCGCCGACAGCAAGCTCGTGATCTGGACCGATTCCGACCGTACCTCACAGGTGCTCACCAATCTTCTCTCCAACGCCTTGAAGTTCACCGACCGCGGCGGATCCATCACCGTGTCCTGCGAGTCGCGCGACCGGAAAATCATATTTTCTGTGGCGGACACCGGGATCGGGATCTCCGCCGACGAGCTGGAGCGGATCTTCTCCTCCTTCTACCAGGTGGACGGCTCGACCACCCGTCGACGTGGTGGCACCGGGCTCGGGCTCACCATTTCGCGCCGCCTCGCCGAGCTTATGGGCGGCACCCTCGAGCTGACGAGCGAAGGCGCCGGTTGCGGCGCGACCGCCCGCCTCATCCTCGAGGAGTTCACCACCGATCACGAGGCCACCAACCCGGAAATACGGGTACCGATTTAACCCGCATATCATTTCCCTGGCCGGGACATGCCCCGCCCAACAGTCTTCGGGCGACAAAACGGCCGTACATAGCTGAAGCGATGTACGGCCGTTTTCCCCACCCGAAGGCTTGACACAGCGTAGAATTTCTGTATATTCCTAAATAGTTATATGGAGGATCTATGCGCTGGCTCATGATCACAACGCTCATTTCATTCACAGCAACCATCGCCCCGGCGGCGGAGCTGACCCTCCATCAGGCGGTGGCTTCCGCACTCGCAAACAATCCCGAAATCAGGGCGGCAAGCGAACGCTCGGCAGCGGCGGCCGAACGCCTCGAGGGTGGCAAACGGCGCCGCCTGCCCAAGATCGGACTCAGCGAAACCTATCTCTACACCAACAACCCCGCCGAGGTTTTTGCACTGACCCTCAACCAGGGACGATTCGACATGGGGGGGTTCTTTCTCTCGGATCCAAACAACCCCGACCCCCTATCCACCTGGATCACGCGAGCCGACCTGGTGCTTCCGGTGTATACGGGCGGCAAGCTGTCGGCGCGGATCGGACAGGCCGAATCGATGGCGACCGCGGAGGAACGTTCCCTCTCCCATACCCGCGACAAGGTCACCTTCGAGACGATCACGGCGTATATCAACCTCGCCAAAGCTCGCGAACACCAGGCGCTGCTCGAAAAGGCGCAGGCGACAACCGCCGAGCACGTCAGGCTTGCCGGGCAGTACGCCGCCCAGGGGGTGATCCTCGAAGCCGACGTGCTCCAGGCCAGCGTCTACCTCTCCGAGATGGACGACCTCGTGATGCAGGCAACGAACGGCGCCAACCTCGCGCAGGCAGCCCTCAACTTCCAAATGGGTGCGGACCAAACCCTGCCACGAGATCTGACGCCGCTGCCCCCGGCAGGGCCGGTGGCCGGGAACCTCGCAAGTTGGATCTCGGCTGCCCTCGAGGACCGACAGGATCTCGCGGCGGCACGACTCAAGCTCGAGGCCGGCCGGCTCGAGGAAAAGGCGACTCGCCCCGGCTACTATCCGGAAATTGCCGTGCTTGGTCACTACGATCTATACGACGACTCGATCTTCGGCGCCAACGGCCATTCGGGCTCGGTGATGGCGGTGGCCAAAATCGACCTCTTGGGCGGTGGTTCGGACACCGCCGCCCGTGCCGCAGCTCGTCATGAAACCGCCTCGTTCGAGGCTGACATCCACCGATTCGAAGAGGGGGTGAGGCTCGAGGTCCAGCAGGCCTGGCTCGACCTCACAGCCGCCCGCACCCGCCACACCACCGCACGGAAATCGCTGGCGGCCGCCAAGGAAGCTCTCCGCGTTCGCGAGAGCCGGTTCAAGCAAGGCCTGGACAAGATGAGTGATCTCCTCGACGCCGAAACGGCCCTGCGTGAGGCCGAGATGCGCGAGCTGGTCGCCCGTTACGATATTGCGCTCGACACACACCATCTGCAGTACGTGTCCGGGGTGACGTTGTCGCCGAGCATGGAGGATTCCAAATGAACGTCCGAAGTCGATCCGTAATTGCCCTGGCGCCGATTGCCGCCATCGTGTTCACAACCGGCTGCGGGAGCGATGAGCCGCACCGCGCCGGCGCCGGACTCGAGCCCTTGAACGTAGAGGTCGTCAAGGTCGAACGCGTCACTGGCCCGAGACCGATCGACGTCCGAGGCACCGTACAGGCCGCGCGACAGGCCAACGTGTCGAGCCGCGTCATGGGTCCGGTGGTGGCGCTCAAGGTGCACGCCGGCGCGATCGTCGCCGACGGCCAGACGCTGCTCGAGATCCAGCCCGAAACCAGCGAAGGCCAGCTCGCACAGGCCCAGGGCGCTCTTGCTCAGGCCAATGCGGCCCTGTCGCTGGCCGAACGCAACTACCAGCGATATGAGGCCCTCCATGCGGAAAAGGCGGCCTCTGACCTCGAGCTCGATATGGCCAAGATGCAGTTCGGCCAGGCCCAAGGCGCGGTGACCCAAGCCGAAGGCGCCGTGCGCGCCGCGTCGTCGGTGGCCAGGGAGGCGATCGTTCGCGCTCCGTTCGCAGCGCGCGTGATGGATACCATGGTCGAGGTCGGTGACCTGGCGGCGCCCGGCCGCCCGCTGGTGCGCCTCGAGTCGCTCGAGGATCAGCAGCTGTGGCTCACGGTTCGTGAAGCCGACAACCACCGAATTCAAATCGGTCAGGAGGTCGAAGTGCGTTTCGACAGCCGCCCTGACATCGGTCGTGTGACCCGCCCCGTCGTCGAGATCGTGCCCTCGGCCGATCCTGCAACCCATACCTTCACCGTCAAGGTGTCGCTGGAGGGTCTCGACGTCAGGTCCGGGGTGTCCGGGCGGGCGATGCTTCCGGGCGACGCCGTTGAGCATCTTGCCATCCCGACCTCGGCCGTCCACCACCGGGGCGGTCTCGAGCTGGTAGTGGTGCGGGCAACGAACGGCGCCGCCCGAACCCGGGCCGTGACCACCGGGCAAACGCTGGCTGATGGTCGAGTGGAAGTACTCTCCGGGCTCGAGCCCGGGTCCGAGGTCGTGGTCAACGCCCCCGGTCCAGTGGCCGACGGCACGCCCCTGGAGATCTCGTCATGAGCGACCGCGAGCATCCCGCCCCCGGCACCGACCGAGTCGCCGAAGCGGCCGATTCGGCCCTGTCGGCAGAGGAGATCGAACGCGCCCGCCGCGAAGCCTTGCGTCTGAAGATGACCAGGCGTCCCCTGGGCGTCTCGGGGAGAATCGCCAAGGCGTTTCTCGAGTCGAAGCTGACCCCACTCCTGGTGGTCTTTAGCCTGCTTCTCGGCGCATTTGCAGTTCTCATTACTCCGCGCGAGGAGGAACCGCAGATAAAGGTGCCGATGATCGACGTCATGGTCGGTTTTCCAGGCGCCACCGCCGAGGAAGTGGAACACCGCATCATCACACCGCTCGAGAAGTTGCTGTATGAGATCGACAACGTCGACTACATCTACTCGACCTCCCAGCCGTCCGGCGGGATGATCATCGTCCGCTTCGTGGTCGGGACCGATCCCGACCAGGCGGTGGTCCGGGTTCATGCGAAAGTCCAATCGGCGTTGGACGAGATGCCCGATGGCATGATGCCGCCGGTCGTCAAGCCGCGCTCGATCGACGATGTGCCGGCCGCCGCCTACACGCTGTGGAGCGAGCAGGCCACACCCCTGGAGCTGCGGCGAGTCGCCGACGAGCTGAGAGTCGAGCTCACCCGCCATCCTCGAGTCGCGCAGGTGTGGGTGCTCGGCGGCCAGCGGCGCGTGATTCGGGTCGATTTCGACCGCGACCGACTTGCCTCCTTCAACGTCTCGGTGCTCCAGGCCTACCAGGCAATCCGGAGCTTCAACTGGCGTTTGCCCGCCGGTGTGGCCGTGAGTCTGGACCAGGAGTACCAGGTCGATGTGGGCTCGTTTCTGCGCGACGCTGATGAAATCGGCGACGTCGTTGTCGGGGTCTACAACGCCCGCCCGGTCTATCTCCGGGACGTTGCACAAGTCCTCGACGGGCCCGAAGAACCGAGCACCTATGTCTGGATGGGCTCGGGTCCGTCGGCGCCCGAAAAAGGTATCGAACGTGCAGGGATCGACGCCCCGGCGGTGACTCTGGCGGTGGCCAAGAAGCCGGGCACCAACGCAGTCGCCCTGGTCGAGGAGCTCGACGAGCTCATCGTGTCTCTCAAGGGGCGGCTCGTGCCCTCGAACATCGAGATCACCAAGACCCGCGACTACGGTTTCACCGCCAACGAAAAATCGAATGAGCTCATCGAGCACATGCTGATCGCCACCTTTGCGGTTGTGATCTTCATGGCCCTTGCCCTCGGCCGCCGTGAGGGCATCGTCGTAGCGGTTGCGGTGCCGGTTACCCTCGCCCTCACCCTCGCCGCCTCCTACTTATTCGGCTACACCCTCAACCGGGTGACTCTCTTTGCCCTCATCTTCGCGATCGGCATCCTCGTGGACGACGCGATCGTGGTAGTCGAGAACATCCACCGGCACTACGAGCTCAAGTGGGCCAACCCGCGATTGGCCACTGTGTACGCGGTCGACGAGGTCGGCAACCCCACGATTCTCGCCACCTTCACCGTCATCGCCGCGTTGATGCCGCTGGCATTCGTCTCTGGAATGATGGGGCCCTACATGCGACCCATCCCGGTCAACGCGTCGGCCGCGATGTTCTTCTCGCTGGTTGTCGCATTCGTGATTTCGCCGTGGCTCACCTTCAAGCTCTTCCGTCGCCATGCCGAGGCCGCGCTCGAGAACCTAGAGGCCTCACCGGATCAGGAAACCGAGGAGGAAACCCGCCTCCATCGGATCTACGCCCGGGTCATGACCCCCCTCATTACATCGCGGGTGCGCCGGTACACGTTCCTGATTGGCATCGTGGTGCTCCTCATTCTCGCCTTGGCGACGGTGCCGGCAAAGCTCGTGACCGTGAAGATGCTCCCATTCGACAACAAATCGGAGATCCAGGTGGTGGTCGACGCGCCCGAGGGTTACACCCTCGAGCAGACCAACGCCGCCGCACGTGAAATCGCAGATGTCTTCCGCTCGATTCCGGAGGTCACCGACTACCAGGTCTACGTCGGCACCTCGGCGCCGTTCAACTTCAACGGGCTTGTCCGCCACTACTTCCTGCGCGAAGGGGCAAATGTCGCCGACATCCAGATCAACCTTGTCGACAAACACGCCCGCAACATCAAGTCACACCCGATGGCAAAGCAGATCCGAGCCCTCGTCATCCCGATCGGGGAGCGCCTCGGCGTCAACGTCAAGGTCACCGAGGTGCCGCCGGGACCACCGGTGCTCTCCACCCTGGTCGCCGAGATTTACGGGCCGGTCTTCGAGGGCCGCCTCGAGGTGGCCGAGCAGGTTCGTGAGATCTTCGAGACCACCGACGGAGTGGTGGATGTCGACTGGTACGTCGAGGCCGCCGCGCCGCGCTGGGAAGTACGGGTGGACCGCGAGAAGGCGATGCTGTCGGCGATCACACCGGAGCAGATCGTGCGCACCCTGCGGGTCGCCCTCGCCGGCGCCGATGCCGGTCTTGCCCACGATCCGACCAGCCGCGACCCGGTGCCGATCGTCCTCCGTCTGAATCGCGCGCAACGCTCGCGCGTCGACGACCTCCTGCAGCTGAGCATTCACGCCGCCGATGGGCGGATGGTACCCCTTTCGGAGCTCGTCACGACCCATGAGACGCAACGGGAGCGCTTCCGCTATCACAAGAACCTACAACCGGTAACGTATGTCCTCGGCGAGGTGGGCGGGGAGGCTGATTCTCCGGCATACGCAATTCTCAACATGCAGGACCGCCTGGACGAAATCGTCACCCCGCTAGGAGATCGACTCGAGGTCATCACGACCCATCTGCCCCGCGACCCGACCCGATACATCATGAAGTGGGACGGCGAGTGGCAGATCACCTATGAGGTCTTCCGCGACATGGGTATCGCCTTCGGAGTGGTGATGGTCTTCATCTACGTGCTGGTGGTCGGCTGGTTCCGCTCCTTCATCACCCCGTTGGTGATCATGGCGCCGATCCCGCTGACCCTGATCGGAATCCTGCCGGCCCATGGCCTCCTCGGAGTATTCTTCACCGCCACCTCGATGATCGGCTTCATTGCCCTGGCCGGAATCATCGTCCGCAACTCGATCCTGCTGGTCGACTTCATCGATCTCGAGCTGAAGGCAGGCGAGACCGTGGAGTCCGCGGTCCTCAAGGCCGGGGCGGTCCGCTTTCGACCGATCGTCCTGACCGCTGCGGCGCTCGTCGTCGGCGGCCTCGTGATTTACCTCGACCCCATTTTCCAGGGCCTGGCAGTGGCGCTGATCGCCGGCGTGATCGTCTCGACGGCGCTCACCCTGGTGGTCATCCCGCTGCTGTACTACATGTACCTCAAGGCGGTGGGGCCGGAGAATGTTGTGGAGATAGACTGAGAATCAGGAATTAGGAATTTCGGATATTGGGAATTCAAAATTAAGAATTGAGAATTGAGAATTTAGGAACCGGAGGTTCGACATGACCGTCAATGAAGCATTACGCGCCATGGCCGGAGTCGTCATCCTGCTGACCCTGGCTCTCGGCTACTGGGTGAGCCCTTATTGGTACCTTTTCACAGCTTTCGTCGGCCTCAACCTGCTGCAGTCGGCCTTTACCAGGTGGTGCCCGGCGATGTGGATCTTCGGCAGGCTCGGATTGAAGGAGGGGTGACAGCATGAAGCTGCTGATGATCATCATCGATTCAGATTGTCGCGAAGAGCTCGAGGTGCTGTTCAAGCATCACGGGGTCACCGGCTACAGCGAGATCCCGAACGCCCACGGCGTGGGAGTCACCGGTGTTCGCATGGGCTCGGGCGCCTATCCAAAGACCTCGTCCATCTTCTTCACTGTCGTCGAGGCCGACAAGGCCAAGCCGCTCAAGGAAGGCCTGTGCGCCTACTGCGATGCCTGTGACCGCGAAATGAAAATGGTACAGTGGGCGGTCGAGGAGGTCGTGTAACCGATGCCCGACTGGCTTTCCATCCTGCTCTTCGTCGCCGCGTGGCTGCTCCTCCAGCATGTCATTCTGCCCAGGCTCGGGGTGCCCACCTGAGCAGTCCCTGACCCCGCGGCCGGCGGCCGGGGAAGCTGCGGACCGGAGATGTCCGAAGAAACGAAAACGCCGCCGCCCGAAGGCGACGGCGTGTGAGTTATTCGCTGATCTCGAGCGGAAGGCTGCGCTCGATTGAGGTCTCCGAGGTTTCTTCAGTGATCGTGAACTCGAGCTCATAGCTTCCCGGCTCCGGCAGCCCGGAGAGACCGATTGAGTTGCCGTACATATAGAGGTCACCCATCACCTGTGACGCATCCAGGGGCATCGTGAACGGTCTGCCGATCGGCTTGCCATCCTTTTTCACCTTGATTCTCGCCTTGAGATCGACCGCGCCCTCCTCGTCCACGGCGGGTCGCTCCAAGAAACCAAAGTATGCGATCTCTGATTCCTTCGTCAGATCGGGTCCAGTGATCGGAACTACGTGCCACCCGCCAAAGGTGAAGGCAGCGCCGAGCGGAGCCTCCGGGTTGGGATCCGCTGAGATGCCGAAACACAGAGGCGACAACCAGGTGCCCTCCCTCGGGGCCGTAACGATCTCCTTCTCGAACGTTTCCGTCACCTGAGGCACACCGCCCGAAGCGCCGGCGATTTCGACCGTATACGAACCCGGATCGAGGGGGAATGAGAGGTGGTAGGCCGATCCATATTGACCTTTGAGCGGTGTCGCATCGATTTCGAAGTTACTGACAACCTCACCATCCGTCGTCTCGACCCGACCGACGAGGAGGTCGAGGGTCGGCGCCTCGGGGGGAAGCTCGATGTGCACCCACAGGGGTTCGTTGACTCCGTCACTGAGACCGAGCTCTGCGATGACCCGCGCGGTGTCATCAAACGGCGCATCATCCTGATCGCACCACGCGAGGTGGGCCGGCTGAGCGCTGCGGGCATTGGCCACCGAGATCGGCTTTGGCACCTCCTTGAGCTCCGGGTGGAGGAGGTAGACCTCAGGGGCTTTGCCGAGGGCGGTCATACCCGCGAACGACTCGCGGTTCGAACGATCGAGCAAAAAGTCGTTGGAGTCGACCCGTGCCTCATAAAACGTGTAGAGGAGACGCGATCCCTTGACCTTGAACCCCTTGGGCAGGGTGGCGGGGTTATACAGCCACACCTCGGTACCGCCCTCGACGGCGTCGGTGCCGCCGCTGGTGGTATCCATACCGGAAACCGCCTGGGCGGGGCCACGGACCTGACGTTGCTCCGGCTTGCCCATCAGGATCAGCACCTTGGCACGATCGCTGAGGGCGCCGCTATGACCTTTGCGGCTGAAGTTCTCATCCGCGAACTTCACCTTCCCATCAAACTCCGCCTTGAACGAGTTGTACGGGTTATTGGGCTCGGGATTCCGGCGGGCCCAGAAAAGCTCGATGAAGCGTTTGGCATCGCCATCCGTGGTGATTTTGTCCCACTCCTTCTTTTCCTTTTTAGTGAGCAGGAATCCCTCGGGGCCCTTTGCCCAGTCGGAATACTCGGAGCTGAGCTGAGCCACGGCCAGTGGCGCAAAAAGCACCGCGAGTGTGAATGCGAGGAGTAAACGAAGGCTCTTCTGACGCATGATGCATCCTCCCTTCCCCGAAACGGGGATCTTATTCTACCTCACCGATGGAGAGATCGGGAACAGACGCGAACATAGGATTCCGCAAAAAAAAAGCCCCGCAAATGCGGGGCTTTTCACCTAACAACTTCCCGGCGGCGACCTACTCTCCCACACCACAAGGATGCAGTACCATCGGCCCTGAGGGGCTTAGCTGCCGAGTTCGGAATGGGATCGGGCGTTTCCCCCACGGTATGGCCACCGGAAAAAAATCACAACCTCCACCGAGTCATGTCAATGAGCAAACGAAGCCGTCAAATAAATAAATGTGGTCAAGCCTCACGACCGATTAGTACGGGTCAGCTTCACGTGTTGCCACGCTTCCACACCCCGCCTATCAACCAGGTGGTCTACCTGGGGTCTTCAGGGGCTTTCGCCCGGGAGACCTTATCTTGGAGTGGGCTTCCCGCTTAG
>Ga0209013_10000857_pt1 | contig 27952 bp, 33 predicted proteins | sample Cruoilmetagenom2_FD_187291 | JGI IMG/M metagenome (GOLD analysis project Ga0209013, IMG submission 187291) | Oil polluted marine microbial communities from Coal Oil Point, Santa Barbara, California, USA - Sample 2 (SPAdes) (version 2) | ecosystem: Environmental > Aquatic > Marine > Oil seeps ...
AAAAAGTAATGAAAAGATTATCATCAATTTCTGAACAATTGGTTGAGCTTAATTTGCAGGAAAGCAAATTGTCGGATGATTTGGCATATGGATTAAAAAAATTAAATTCCTTAAGAATTTTACGTTTAGATCAGACTTTAATTACCGATAAAACCCTTGAAAATATAAAAGACAAAGAGGAGTTAGAATTATTGAATCTATTCGATACAGGTGTAACAAATGAAGGCATAACAGAACTGCTAAATTATATCGAGCCTAAAAAAGTATTTTTTGGAAATATAGGGAATCAAGCCAATAATATTGTTGTAAACGATGAACTTGGTGGACAGACGCCCTTCCCGCCACCGCTCGTTCCGCATCAGCACCGCAAGGAACGGGATGTTGTGGCGAAACCCGTCGATGGCAAACGCATCGAGCGCCCACCCCATCTCCTCGATCGCCTCGATACGCGTCGGCGCGTGCGTAACCAGCTTGGCGATCATCGGATCGTAATACACCGAGATCTCGCCGCCCTCTTCCACCCCTGTATCGAGGCGGATGGTGACGCCGTCTTCGGTCCCAAGTTCAGGCGGACGAAAGCGCACAAGCCGCCCCGTGGACGGCAGGAAGTTCCGCACCGGGTCTTCCGCATAGATGCGCGACTCGATGGCGGAGCCGGTGAGCGTCACGTCTTTCTGCTTGATGGACAGCTTCTCGCCCGCGGCGACCTTCAGCATCTGCTCGACAAGATCGAGCCCCGTCACGAGCTCCGTCACCGGGTGCTCCACCTGCAGGCGGGTGTTCATCTCCAGAAAATAGAAGTTCCGGTCCTTGTCGACGATGAACTCGACGGTCCCCGCCGTGTCGTAATCGACGGCCTTGGATAGCGCGACGGCTTCCGCGCCCATCGCCTCACGCGTCTTTTCGTCGAGGAACGGGCTAGGTGCCTCCTCGATGACTTTCTGGTTGCGTCGCTGAATGGAGCACTCACGCTCGCCGAGATGAATGACATTGCCGTGCTTGTCGCCAAGCACCTGAATCTCGATATGCCGCGGCTCTTCGATGTACTTCTCGATGAACACACGATCGTCGCCAAAGCTCGACTTCGCTTCCGACTGCGATGAGGCGAAGCCTTCGGCGACTTCATCGCTGCTATAGGCGATGCGCATGCCCTTGCCGCCGCCGCCGGCCGACGCCTTGATCATCACGGGGTAGCCGATGTCGTCAGCAATCTTCACCGCCGCCTTGGCGTCCTCGATCACGCCGAGATGGCCCGGTACCGTCGAGACCTTCGCCTTGGCTGCGAGCTTCTTGGACTCGATCTTGTCGCCCATGGCCTCGATGGCCCTAGGGTTCGGACCGACAAAGGCGATGCCCGCCTTCTTCAGCGCCTTTGCGAACGCGGCATTCTCCGACAAGAAGCCGTAGCCGGGATGAATCGCGTCGGCCCCCGTCTCCTTGGCGGCAGCGATAATCTTATCCATGACGAGATAGGACTGCGCCGCAGCGGCGGGACCAATCCCCACCGCCTCGTCGGCCATGTCGACATGGAGGGCGTCGCGGTCAGCCTCCGAATAGACAGCCACCGTCTCAATTCCGAGCCGCTTCGCGGTTCGGATGATACGGCAGGCGATTTCTCCGCGGTTGGCGATCAGCAGTTTTTTGAACATCAGGTCCCGGCCCGTTTTTGTTGGAGTTTTTCTAGAGGCAAGCCGGAGGCGAGTAAACCAGCCAGAGGTCGCAAGTCCCCTTGGCAGCCTTTGCGGCCGCTTGGCGCCCTGGAGGCTTTACGGGTGCGCCTCCCTGCTTCCGCCAGATCGGACGCCTGTGCGTCTCGTTCGTTCAGTATTGACTGAACGTACTAGAAGGACTATTTGTCACTTATGGCAGATAAATCCGAAGACGTAGTCATTGAATTCGTTGAGCAAATGGGCCTGATCCTCCAGGGTGAGGGTCTCCCCCGCATTGCTGGCCGCATTATGGGCCTCATGATCATGCATGGAGGCCCCTTCAGCCTGACCGAGCTGGCTGAGCGTTTGAGTGTCAGCCGCGCGAGCATCAGCACGAATACACGGTTGTTGGAGGAGTTGGGTGTCATAGAGCGAACCGCCACGCCGGGCGACCGGCAGGATTATTTCAGGCTGAGCCGCCAGCCTTACGCGCGCATGTTGCGTGGGGTTGTCCGGCGGATGCGCCGCGCACGCGAGGTGGTCGAAGGCACCCAGGAGTCGCTTCCGGAGGAGATGTCGGAGACCCATGAGCGGCTCGAGGAGTTGGATGCCTTTTATGAGGCGCTCATTGAGAGCTTCCTGAATGTCATCGATGAATGGGACGCCGAACGGCAAGGTTCGGCACGCCACAAACGGGCCTCCGCGCGGCCATCCGCGTGACCCCAAGCAGGTGCAAAGCAGCGAGAACGAGTTGGAGCGTTAGGCTTTGAAAAAATCATACATCATCGCTGCGGTGTTGACGCTCGCCCTCACGGCGTGGGTGCTTGGCGGCTATTTCCTGAGAACCGTTGGTAAAGAGGCAGACGGCACCACGCCAGTGGCCGATGCCGCTCCGACCATGCGAGTTGCGGTTCGCACGCAAGAAGCCAAACCCGTATCGCAAATCGTCGTCGCACAAGGGCAAGCCGAGCCGAACCGGACCGTGACCGTGCGCGCCGAGACCTTGGGACAGATCGCCGAGATCTTGGCCGACGAAGGCAGCACTGTTGCGGCCGGCGATGTCATCGCCAGGCTGGAGCCGAACGCCCGCGAGGCGCGGATCGAACGCGCAAAGGCGCGGCTGCGCGAGCAGGAAAGCGCATACGAAGCAGCGCAGGCTCTTGGCAAGAAGGGCTACCAGACACAAAGACAATCGGACCAAATCTACTCGTCGTTACAGACCGCGAAGCACGAGCTTGAAGTGGCGATGATCGAGCAGGAGCGCCTCGACATCAAAGCGCCGTTCGAGGGAGAAGTGCTAACGGTTCCTATCGAGCTCGGCGCCTATGTCGACGTGAATGGTGAGGTGGCGACAATTGTCGACAATCACCCCCTCGTCGTCAGTGTTCAGATCACCCAGCAGGACATTACCGATCTGAAGGTCGGTCAGAAGGCAACTGTCACCTTTGCGACCGGTCAGAAGGGTGAAGGAAAGATCCGCTACATCGCCGCGCGCGCGGACGAAGGGACGCGGACCTTCCGGGTCGAGATCGAACTTCCCAATCCGGACGGCGCAATTCCGTCCGGCATCAGCGCCGAGGCAAGGATCCCCACGGGATCGGTGATGGCGCAATTCGTTTCTCCGGCCGATCTGTCCCTCAACGAGGCAGGCAAGCTCGGCGTCAAGACGGTCGGCAAAGACAGCCGCGTCGTCTTCCATGAGGCGTCCATCGTCATGTCGGACGCCAGCGGTGCTTGGGTGATCGGCCTGCCGCCTAAAGCGCGGATCATTACGCTGGGTCACGGCTACGTGCAGATCGGCGAGCAGGTCCAAGTCGCCGAGGAACAGGGCAGCACCGGCATGGGCGGTTCGAAAGAGGCAGCGGCACGTTTGACAACGCGCCGTGTCGACGAGCCGACGGCCGCTCAATGAACGGCATCATCGACGCCGCTTTTGCGCGAACGCGTACGGTCGCGCTCGCGTTCTTCATGATTATCGTCATGGGTGCGGTTGCCTATACGACCATCCCCAAGGAAGCCGACCCGGACATTCAGATTCCGATCATCTACGTCTCGATGACGTATGAAGGCATTTCGCCCGAAGATTCCGAGCGACTCCTGATCCGCCCCATGGAGAAGGAACTCAAGTCCATCGAGGGCATCAAGGAGATGCGCTCCGTGGCCAAGGAAGGCTACGGATCCGTCACGCTCGAATTCGATGCAGGCTTTAATCCCGATACAGCTCTCGAGGACGTGCGCGAGAAAGTCGATATTGCTCGCGCCGAGCTACCTCCTGAGACTGACGAACCCCGGGTCAACGAGGTCAACGTCGCCCTCTTTCCCGTCATCACGGTCGGCTTGTCTGGCAATGTACCCGAACGCACCTTGGTGCGCATTGCGCGCGATCTGCGGGACAAAATCGAAGCCCTTGGGGGCGTACTCGACGTCGATATCGGCGGTGACCGAGAAGAACTGTTGGAGATCGTCGTCGATCCGATGGTGCTTGAAACCTACAACGTTTCCTTCGCCGACGTGTTGACCACAGTCAGGCGCAACAACCGGCTGGTCGCAGCGGGTGCATTGGAGTCTGCCGCCGGCCGCATGGTGCTTAAGGTTCCGGGTGTCATCGAAGAAGTTCAGGACATACTGAACCTCCCGATCAAGGTTGTCGGCACCACGGTGGTCAAGTTCAGCGACGTCGCCTCAATCCGCCGCACCTTCAAAGACCCGCAAGGGTTTGCGCGCGTCGGCGGCAATCCGGCCTTGGCGCTGGAAGTCAAAAAGCGCGTTGGCGCAAACATCATTGAGACAATCGAAGAGGTGCGCGCTGTCGTTAAGGAGGAACAAGCCTCTTGGCCGCCGGGCGTCCAAGTCAGCTTCATGCAGGACAAGTCCAAGCAAATTCGCGACATCCTGAGCGATCTTCAGAACAATGTGCTCGCCGCGATCGCGCTGGTGATGATCGTCATCATCGCCGCCATAGGCGTGCGGTCGGCCATCTTGGTCGGGCTGGCAATTCCAGGCTCGTTTCTTGCCGGAATCCTTGCCATCTCCTTGATGGGCCTCACGCTTAACATCGTCGTCTTGTTCAGCCTTATCCTCGTTGTCGGCATGCTCGTCGATGGTGCCATCGTCACCACGGAACTCGCCGACCGAAAAATGCAGGAAGGCAAAGACCGCAAACAGGCCTATTCGGAAGCGGCCAAGCGCATGGCATGGCCGATCGCCGCCTCGACCGCGACAACTCTGGCGGTGTTCCTACCATTGCTGTTCTGGCCCGGCATCGTCGGGGAGTTCATGAAGTTTTTGCCGATCACGGTTCTCGTAACGCTGGCGGCCTCGTTGACGATGGCGCTTGTGTTTATCCCCGTGCTCGGCGGTATTTTCGGCAAAACAGACAAGGGGGACGGCAGTCTGCTGCAGACCATCCGAGCTGCCGAAGATGGCGACCTGAACAAGATAGGCGGCGCGGCCGGCGCTTATCTCAACACACTCAAGCGGCTTCTTGCCCACCCCGCCAAGGTTCTGTGCGTCGCCGTGGCTCTTCTGATCGGCACTTACACCGCATTCGGCATGTTTGGCCGCGGCGTTGAATTCTTTCCTGACGTCGACCAAGACATTGCCCAGGTCCAGGTTCGTGCGCGCGGCGATTTATCAGTCACGGAAATGGATGCCGTCGTGCGCAAGGTCGAGACGCGGCTCCTCGGCATGCCGCACTTCAAGACTGTCTATGCAAAGACGATCGGTTCCGGGGCGCCGCCGTCGCAAACCGGATCGGCCGAGGACGTCATCGGTGTTGTCCAGTTTGAATTGACCAATTGGCGTACCCGCCCGAGAGCCTCGGAGATACTCAAAGAGGTACGTACCCGTACGGCTGACATTCCAGGCGTTATCCTCGAGGTACGCAAACAGAAAGGCGGACCCACGGCTGGCAAGCCGGTGGAACTACATGTGACGTCTCGCGATACAGAGAAGATGCCGGATGTCGTCACGAAGCTACGCGCAGAAATGAATAAGATCGGCGGGTTCGTCGATGAGCAAGACAGCCGGCCGTTGCCCGGTATCGAGTGGCGCCTCAAAGTCGACCGGGAAAAGGCCGCGCGCAACGGGGCCGATGTCGCCGTGCTTGGCGAAGCCGTGAGCATGCTCACCAATGGGATCTTCGTTGCCGAATACCGGCCGGACGATGCCGACGAAGAAGTCGAGATCCGCCTGCGCCTCCCCCTCGCCGAGCGCAATCTCGAACAGCTCAATCGGCTGCGCGTGCCAACCGATAAAGGCCAAGTTCCTATCGGCAACTTCGTGAGCTTCGAACCGGCCCAGAAGATTGGTAATTTGAACCGCACCGACGGCCGCCGCGTGCTCGAAATTCAAGCCGACGTGGCCGAGGGACTGCTGGTCGACGACCAGGTGCGTAAACTCAAGACTGCGGTCGCCGAGACCGACTTGGATCCTACGGTGACCGTGCGCTTCAAGGGTCAGGACGCGGACCAGCGCGAGGCGGGAAACTTTTTGATAAAGGCCTTCTTCATCGCCATCTTTATGATGGTCGCGATTCTGGTCACGCAGTTCAACAGCTTCTACCAAACCGCCCTCGTGTTGAGCGCGATCGTCTTCTCCACGGCCGGCGTCATGATTGGCCTGTTGGCGACCGATCAACCGTTCGGCATCGTCATGTGCGGCATTGGAATCATCGCGCTCGCCGGCATTGTCGTGAACAACAACATCGTTCTGATCGACACCTACAATGACTTGAGGTCACGGGGCCAACCGGCCAAGGAAGCCATCCTGCGTACCGCTGCGCAGCGTATGCGCCCTGTCCTGCTGACGTCCATTACGACGGTTCTCGGCCTCATGCCGATGGTCTTCAGTCTTAGCATCGACATTATTGGCCAAGACGTCTCCGTCGGAGCGCCGTCGACGCAATGGTGGACGCAGCTCTCAAGTTCTATTGCCGGCGGGTTGGCATTCGCGACGATGCTGACACTCGTGTTAACGCCCTGCCTCTTGATGTTGGGAGACAATGTCGCGGTGTGGTGGCACGGGCGCGCAGGCCGGAAGGCTCAACGCGTCAGCCGCAAGGGCCGGCCGCAGGCCGCGAGCTGAGCGCGGAACTCAGTCCCCGAAACCGAGAGAGTTGGTGAAACCTGCACCGGCGTTGGTGTCGGGCGAGGACGCGGCAACGCTCTGGCTGAGGCGCTTCTTCTCGGGCGGCGGTTTCGGAAAACCATCCACACTGCCAAAGACGGCCTTGGCTTGCATGCGATCGAGACCGTAGAGGTCCTTGAAGGTCGAGACCTTCCCCTCCTCATCCACCACCGCCGTGAAATAGGTCGTGTGGACCGGAGGCTTCTTCTCCATGCTCACCGCTTTGTTGACGCTCTTGTTCCAGAACTTCTTGACGTCGCTCTGTGGCAGTTCCTGATCCTCGGCCAACATCACTGCTGCGAAGGCCTGCGGCTTGGACATGCGCACGCAGCCATAACCAATGTCGCGCTTATCCTCTTTGAAGATCTTGCGCCGTGGCGGAAGCGTGTCGTGCATATAGACCACGTGCTTGTTCGGATAGAGGAACTTGGCCTTGCCGAGCACGTTCTTCGGGCCCGCTTTCTGCCTGAAGGTGAACTTGTGAATGTTGGTCCGCTGCCAATCGATCTTCTTCGGATCGATCCGCTTGCCTCGATAGCTCACGCTGATCTTGTTGGACTTGAGAATGTCGTAGTACTTGCGCTTCAACGCCGGCCAAAATTTCTCCTTTAAGACCGTCGGAGGCGCGATCCAATCGGGATTGAAGACGATCGTCTCCATGTCGGCGGAAAACACCGGTGTGGGATTGCCGATGGTGCCGACCAGTGTCTTGTCCTTGAAGACCGTCTCTCCATCCTTCACCACGTAGAGCATGTACTCAGGCGTGTTGAGCCACACATAGAGCGGCCCGAGCTCCTCGGGCATCCAACGCCAGCGCTCCATGTTCATGAGGAGCCGCCTGATGTCGGTTTCCTTCGGCTCGTCGGCCTTCCGGGCCTCGATCAACGCATCGCGCAGACGGTCGAATTGCTCGTGGGCCGGGTGCAGCGTTTGCAGATAGATGTCCGGGGAATCCGACGCGGCGATATCGGCCATGACAATCTTGGGGTCGCGGAAGGGCGGCGACTGATCGAACAAGTCGCTAATCTCCGACGGCACGTGCTCGCCGCCGCTCGCCAGCCGCGCATATTTCAGAATGGCGAGATCGAGCGTGATCTGGGCAAGGGCCTGGGCCTCTGCTGTCGCCAGCTGCACATCGGCCTCCGGCACGGTGAAGTCGTCCGCTTTGAGGCCCCAGTCGTCGGCCTTGCCGATCTCGCGTATGGCCGCCTTCCCTTTGGTCGACAGTCCCGTCTCCGTGACCCACAAGGGTGGCTCGCCCCAAGCACGATAGAAGGCCTGAAGCCCAGCGACGTCCTCATCGGCCGCGTCCTTCGTGACCTTCGGATCAGTCAGCTTTTCCCGGATAATCGTCACGGTCGGATGCGCGGGCACTGGCGGCAGGTCGGCAGCCTCAGCTACTTCCTCCGGTTCGCCTTCGTCCGGCTCGTCTTTCGCCGTGTCAGTCTCTTCCTCTGAGTCCGTCTCGGAGGCCGCCTCAGGCGCCGGCGTGGGCGAAGACACGGAGGGGGAGACTGCAGGTTCTGGCGGCTGCGTCGCGGCGGTGTCCGACTCCCAGGGAAGCTTCCGCAAAGGCGGCACGGTCTGCGTCTCCGCGCGCGCGGCCGCCAAGGCCCCCAGGCAAGCAGCCAGGGCCATGCAGCACGTCATGGCGATGAGGAAATATCGACGCAAACTCCCACCCCCCAAGAGATCGCCGAAAAATCTACTCGAGACATAGCCTTTCGGCCACCCCTTGAAGCACTAGCCGAAGGCGGTCGGCCCGGCCCCTTGCGGCATGGCCTCAGCCCGGGACGGGGTCGTGTTGAGGACCGCGGCGAGTTCGTCGAGGGCCACGAGAATGTCATTGAGAGCGCCGGCCACCTCCTCGGCCTGCGCGGCCGCGAGGTCGTCCGTGAAGGAATAGCCGTGCAGAATTTCGAGGGCCCGCTCCAAGAAGCGGATCGACTCCTCGTGCTTCTTGATGTGGTTCCGGATCGCCAGTTCGTGCCAATCGAGCACCCGGGCCACCAGATTGGCGTCCCCTTCGGCCTTGCGCTTGGTGCGCGAACGTAAGGCCGCCAACCGTTCCCCAGCGCGCTGCTGATGGGTGACGCTCGCCTTGCGGGCGGCAATGTCGTCGCGAATCGCCTGTTCGATCAGCCGGCCCACATCCATCGTGGCCAGATCCTGCTCGGCGTGGATCACCAGGCCCAGCTTCTCGGCGATGATCTCGATTGCGCCGCCATCGAAATTGTCGGGCCGCGGCGGGTCGATTTCGCCGGTCTCGTCGTAGCGGGTCCGGCGACCCTTATCCGACAGCACCGAATAGGCCAGAACCAGCGTGTTGAAGGCTTCGACGGAGCCTCCGCTGTCCGGATGCGCCGACTTGGCCTTCTTGCGATAGGCTTTGTGGATGTCCTTCGGGGCCGCGGTCCGCTTCACGCCCAAAGTCTTGTAGAGATCCGTCACCGGCTTCTCCCCCGCCGCAAGATACCGTTCAGCCGCCCTCCCCGTCTTGAGGTCAGCCGTCCGTATAACCCTCTCATGAAGATGGTTTGTGTCTTGCTAATGGCAGGGCCCGGCCCCAGACGCTATGAGAGCGCGAGACCGGAAATCCGGCCCGCGCCCTTACCGTGAAGGCCTAGAGATAGATGAGCTTCAGCAGCCGCCGACCGGCCGGAGAACGAAGCTCCCTCAGGTCGATCGTGCCGTCATCGTCGGGATTGGCGAGCACGAACAGCGCTTTGACGAGCCTCTTGTACTCTCTCCAGCTCAACGTGCCGTCGTCGTCCGGATCGGCCGCCCTGAGGCCAGCCGCGCTGAGGCGTCCCCTGAGCTCGGCAGCGTCGAGCGTACCGTCCCGGTCGGGATTGATGGCCTTGAACACCCTCTTGGCGCCCCTGAGAGCCTCTCTCATGTCGATGGTGCCGTCATTGTCCGGATCGAGGACCCGAAGCGCCGTGGCAGAATCGACGGCGGACGCCGGCGAACCGGCCAAGAAAAACGTGCTGATAGCGATTGCAAAAGTCAGTGCAAATTTGTGCATTTTGGGGGGCTCCTTAGTCTCTTCATCGAGTCGATGCAGCTGGAACTTAGAGCAAAGCAACGGGCCCAGCTGGCAATGTCTATAGGAACATTGGTAATAATCTCAAGACTGCCTGTGAATAAGTCTTGGCCACTGAGAGTGAATAAGACGCAAAGCAAAACTTTGCATTACCTGAGAAAGGCGCCGCTCTTGATTATGCATTTGGCAACAGACCGGCGGGCAGCGCCGCGCGATCCTCGTTCCGACGACTATTGGACCTTCTCGAGCTTGTGCCCCCAGCGCTGGGTGGCGCGCTGGTAGCTCACCAGGCCCGAATTCACGAGCGTGGCGACGCATCTCTGCGACAGGCTGGGTCCGGCTTTGTCCATGCATTTGCGCAAGGCAGGATCGTCGACGGCATAGGTCGAACAGAACCGCTTGTAGTCGTTCCGGCAGGCGCCTTTTATGGCTTTCGAATATTGGGCAACCGACGGCACTACCATGGCCAGCAGCGCGGCAACAAACACAAAAGCGGAAAGGCCTCTTGGACGCATTCTCGTCACTCCAATGTTGCCCCGGCACGGCCTATCCGACATCTAGGATCGAGGCCTTGCCGCATCAAGGACGGCCCATAGGCGCGCGGGCAAAATGTGGAGGATATGCTACTGGGCGGCCGGTCCGATCTCTTTCGCCTTGGTCAAGAGCTCCCGCAGGGACTGCCGGCAATAGGGCGTAAGGCCCCCACCGCTCCGCGCCATAATCCGTAGGCCCTCGTTCTTGTCGGCAACCGCCTTCTTCTGGAGGCTCTCGGTGTTGATCGAGGAGTCTTTCGCCAGGAAATAGTCTTCGATCTTGTCGATCGCCGCCTCGGCGGCGTCGGCCTCGGCCGTCGAGAGATGCTCCTTTACCTCGCACTCGAGGACGATCTCGAACTCGGCGTAATAGTTCTTGAGCGAGGACGACAGGCTGACGGCGAACGCGCTCCCCGACAGCAACACGGCACAAACGGCCAGACTCCACCCCCACGCGCCAAGACGCATCGTTACCCCCTCGAAGGTCAGCATAGATTGAAGGCCGCTAATTATACGAGGAGCGGTTAACGCGCAATTGCAGCGCAGCAACACTTGAAAAGAGAATCTTGGCGGGTCCCGCCTTCGGGCCGGCCCGGCTCAGTCGGCGACGCAATCCTTGTAGGTCACGTTGTCATCCGAGCCTTCCGTGACGAAGGCCGTCTTGCCCTTGGACCAGAACTGGATGCTCTCGTCGGCGTTGGCGTACCGGGTCCCGGACCCCGAGATGACTTGCGGAAGCGCCAGCTTGCGCCCGTCTTGGAAGGTCAGCGCCACCTCGTCAGACGTGTACATCGCCACGATGGATTTGCCCCCGGCGCACTCGTAAGTGACCGTCGTCTCCACCGGCCCTTCGGCAAAGGCCGGGCCAGCCAGCAGCCCGGCAATCGCGACACCGGCAAGCGTCATCACTCTGTTCGTCATGATTCTGCTCCTTACGACACGACCGCCGCACTAGCGGAACCATCGTTGCACGTTTCGTGCGGGAACTATGTCCTACTGCGTGGGATATGTATCCCGAAACGTCCTTCGAATGCCAACGCGCGGCTGACTTTATGCCAACGCCCGTCAGTCGCTCTTGCACACGCGTTTCTGTGTTGCAGATGTTCTCTCGCTTTTCACCACGACCACCTCATGACCGCGTTTTACGCTTCGGTGTAGAACCAAAGTCCCTCGCATTTTGCGGGGCAAACATAAACCAGTGAAAACGTAGCCAGTAACAGTGGGAGGAAGTCCAATGAACCGACACGTAACCGTGTGGTCGCTTTGTGCGGTCATGTCCTCGGCCGTCTGTCTTGGGCTGGCCGTCAACTACACGGCCTCGGCCCAGAGAACGCTCAACGGTCCGCTCTGCGCGCGCATCGGACCGTAACAGCGGTCCTCAAGACCACATCTGTCCAAGAATCAACAAGCCGCCCCCCGAGGGGGACGGCTCATATTCATTGAAGATCGTGCGGTCCGTTAGGACTACGCGGCCTCAATTCTTGCCACTGCGGTCTTGCCGCTGCGGCTGTCTACCTCGGTGTCAAAAGAGACCTTCTGGCCCTCGGCGAGGCTGCCCATGCCGGCGCGCTCAAGCGCGGTGGCATGAACAAACACGTCCTTGCCGCCATCTTCCGGCTCGATGAAGCCGAAGCCCTTTTGCTCGTTGTAGAATTTTACAGTGCCCTTGATCATAAGGGGTCGTCCTTTCGCTGTAGTCAGTTGCACTTGAGACCGCATCTATAGCGCAGTCCGAAGCCTATTCGTCGATGTTTGGAGGGTCTGAACGCGCGCCTGGCAATCAGCGAAGGCGAAGGCAAAACGGCGATATTGTCCGGCCAAATGTCGATGCTGCATAGATATGGGGCAAAAATGGCAGATACAAGCCCTATCTCGCGCTAAGTTAACTTTTCAAGCTCGCTCAGCGATTTTTCGGCCTCCACCAAGCCCTTACAACGGAATGTTATCATGCTTCTTCCAGGGATTTTCGACGTGCTTGTTGCGTAGCATTTGCAGCGCACGGCAGATGCGTGCGCGTGTGCCGCGCGGCGCGATCACCTCGTCGATATAGCCCCGCTCCGCCGCCACGAACGGATTGGCGAAGCGCTCCTGATAGTCGTCGATGCGCTTTTGGACCTTCTCCGGATCGCCAAGGTCGGCGCGATACAAAATCTCGACGGCACCCTTGGCGCCCATGACGGCGATCTCGGCCGAGGGCCAGGCATAGTTCACGTCGCCCCGAATATGCTTTGAGCTCATGACGTCGTAAGCGCCGCCATAGGCCTTGCGGGTGATGACGGTGACCTTCGGCACGGTCGCCTCGGTGAAGGCGAAGAGCAGCTTCGCGCCGTGCTTGATCAACCCGCCATACTCTTGGTCGGTGCCCGGCAGGAAGCCCGGCACGTCCACGAAGGTGACAATGGGAATCGAGAAGCAATCGCAGAAGCGCACGAAGCGCGCGGCCTTGCGCGAGGCGTCGCTATCGAGCACGCCGGCGAGCACCATGGGCTGGTTGGCGACGATGCCGACCGTCCGCCCTTCCATGCGGGCGAAGCCGGTGACGATGTTCCCCGCGTAGGTCTCCTGGATCTCGAAGAAGTCACCCTCGTCCACGACCTTATGGATCAGCTCCTTGATGTCGTAGGGCTTGTTCGGGTTATCGGGGATCAGCGTGTCGAGAGACGGCTCCAGCCGGTTCCACGGATCGCGCGTCGGCAACTCAGGAACACCGGAAAGATTGGACGACGGCAGATAGTCCATGAGGCGGCGCATCTGCAGTAGCGCCTCGACGTCGTTCTCGTAAGCGCCGTCGGCGATGGACGACTTGGTGGTGTGCACCACCGCCCCGCCCAGCTCCTCGGCCGTCACTTCCTCTTTGGTGACCGTCTTCACCACGTCGGGACCGGTGACGAACATGTAGGAGGTGTCCTTCACCATGAAGATGAAGTCGGTCATGGCCGGCGAATAGACGTCGCCGCCAGCGCACGGGCCCATGATGACGCTGATCTGCGGAATGACGCCCGACGCCTGGACGTTGCGCAGGAACACCTCGCCATAGCCGCCGAGCGCCGCCACGCCTTCCTGGATGCGCGCACCGCCCGCGTCGAACAGGCCGATGACGGGCGCGCGGTTGCGCAGCGCCATGTCCTGGATCTTGATCATCTTGTTGGCGTGGGCTTCCGACAGGGACCCGCCGAACACGGTGAAGTCCTTGGCGATCACATAGACCACCCGGCCGTTGATCGTGCCCCAGCCGGTCACCACGCCGTCGCCCGGCACCTTGGTCTCGGCCATGCCGAAATCGGCGCAGCGATGCTCGACATACATGTCGAACTCCTCGAAGGAACCGTCGTCGAGGAGGAGCTGAAGCCGCTCGCGCGCGGTGAGCTTGCCGCGCTTGTGCTGCGCGTCGATGCGCCTCTTGCCCCCGCCCATGCGGGCCTTGGCACGGCGATCTTCAAGCTCTTCAAGGACTTCTTTCATGGGGGCTCCCTTGGCGGTGTCGCGTTTGCCCAGGTGAATAGCATGGGGCGGAAAGGAGGCAAATGGCTGGAGCGAAGGGCGCGCTTCGACCGGCCTGTCAGCGCCCGGCCCTAACCGATTCTCAGGATTCGGAAAGTTCGAGGGCCCTCGCCGCGGCGTCGAAGTCGCGCTTGCGGGCCTCCCGGCGGGCCTTGGCCTCTTCGTCCTCGCCCCATTGGCTGATCTGGAAGTTTTCGTCCACATGGGCGGCCGCCCAGGCCTCCTCCGGGGTCAGCCGCTTCAAGGCGACCGCGAGGGCCAGCAGGGCCGAGCCTGTGAGCGTGGTCATGACGTGAACCGCCGCCAACCCGAAGGCGTCGAGCTTCTCGACCTCGCCCTTGAGCGCCTCGATGGAAGCGTCCGGCTGGGCCACATGGACCACGCCTTCGGTAAGGTTGAACGGCGCGCCGAGCACCTCCTTCGCCCAGGCGATCACCGGGTCCCAATGCTGACCTTGCGCGGCCAGCAGCTTCTCCGGTCCGCTCGCCCGGTAGCACAGATGATCGCTACGGGCATGCGCCAGGATGTCGTCGATCACCGCGTCGGCCTGCCCCACCACGCCGTCGATGGCGCTGTTGGCGAGCTTGGTCAGCGGCATAGTGGCCGGATCGATATGCTTCCCTTGCGCCCGCCACTCCTCGGCGATGGCCTCGGCGAGCGCCCTGCTCGGCACCGCAAGCTGCGCCTTGCCGGGGGTGCGCACCGGCTTCCCGTCGAGCAGGATGGCGGCGTGGCCATCCTCATCCGCCACGGTCACGTCCTTGTAGAACCGCTTGGGAAGACTCGATTTCTGTGAGGCGCCGTTCTGCGGCGCGTTCGTGTCCTTCTCGGCCATCGTCAGGTCAACTCGACTGCTTCGGCGCGCGCGCGGCCCTCTTCGGCCAAGCGTTCATAGTCGCGGCGCATGGCCTCCAGCTTGTTCTCGTCAAGCTCCTCCAGGTCGAGAAGGACATTGCGCGCCTTCTCCGTAACGCGGATCAGTTCGTCGATTTTGATGTGCATCGCCGCCGTGTCGCGGTTCTGCGTGTTTTGAATGACGAACACCATGAGGAAGGTGACGATGGTCGTGCTGGTGTTGATCACCAGCTGCCAGGTGTCGCTGTAATCGAACAACGGTCCGGCGAGCGCCCACAGCACGATGACGGAGACGGCCAGGAAGAAGCACCTTGGGCGTCCAGTAATGTGCGCGGCGAGTTGGGCAAAACGAGTAAACCAGCTTGTCTTCGGGGGCATGGTCGATCCTCTTTCATAGGACGTTTCGGCTGGCGCGTAGAGTGCCGCGCGAAGATGACGATACTCTGTGATGCCGCACTTCGCCCGCTCCTCACCGCGTACACGCATCGCGGTCGAACGCCGCCTCCTCAACCTCTCCTCCTTTAACGGTGAAGCCGAAAGCGGAGAACGCCTGTTCCATATGCGGCGGTAGCGGCGCCGTGACGTCGACCACACCCTCCCCGCTCGGATGCGGAAAGGCGATGCGCCGCGCATGCAAATGAAGCTTGCGCTCGATGCCGTCGGGGAGATCGATGTCGCTCGGATATTTCTCGTCGCCCAGCATGGGGTGTCCGGCCATCGCCATATGCGCGCGCAGCTGATGCTGGCGCCCGGTGACGGGCTTTAGCGACATGAGCGCAACCTGCTGACCGGCACGGTCGATGACGGCGTAATGGGTCACGGCGGACTGCGCTTGCGCCTGCTCGCCGGCGCGCGCTTTGCGCACCCGCTCGCCATCGGGCGTTGCTGCCTTGACCAGGGCCGCGTCGATCTTGCCTTGCGGCGGCTTCGGCACGCCGTGCACCAGCGCCCAGTAGATCTTCCGCACCGAACGGGTCTGGAAGGCGCGGCCGAGCTTCGCCGCCACGCTGCGCCGTTTGGCGACGACCAGCACGCCGGACGTGTCCCGATCGAGGCGATGCACCAGCCGGGGCCGCGTCTCGGGCCTGTCGCTTAAGCCCTCCAGCAGCCGGTCGATGTGCCGCGTCGTCTTGGTGCCGCCCTGCACGGCAATGCCCGACGGCTTGTTGAGAATGAGGAGATCGTCGTCCTCGTAGAGCGTGATCTCTTTCAGAAACGCCCGGTCCGCTTTCGACAGCGTGCGTTTCTCACCCGGCGGCGGGGGCGCGTCGGGAAGCGGCGGTACGCGCACGCTCTGACCCGCGCTAAGCCTTGTGCTTGCCTTGACCCGTCCCCCGTCGACCCGCACCTGGCCCGTGCGGAGCAGCTTCTCCAGCCGGCTATGGGGCAGGCTCGCGTAATGGGCCTTGAACCAGCGGTCGAGCCGCATGCCGTCCTCGTCTTCCGTGACATGGCGGGTTTGGACCGGCGGCATCTTTAGAGGGCGCGCACGATAGCCAGCCCGGCAAAGAAGGCGGCGATGGAAAGTCCAACGGAAGCAGAGAGATAGAGCCCCGCGCTGAGATATGCGTCCCGCTCGAAAAGGAGCCCGAAATCGGCCGAGAACGCCGAGAATGTCGTGAACCCGCCCAAGAGCCCCACGGCGAGGAAGGCGCGCAGATCGTTATGCACCGTCCAGCGCAGAGCCATGGCCTCGATCAGCAGGCCCATGACGAGGCAGCCCAGCACGTTGACGATGAGCGTGCCCCAGGGAAAATCGAGGCCGAACAGGCGCCCCGAAGCGATGCCGACGAGATAGCGCCCAGAGGCGCCAAGCGCGCCGCCAGCCGCTACACATAATAGAGTTTGCATATCAGCCCCTCCCCCTCGTCACCGCTGCGCTCGCTTCGCCCGGATCTCCCCCCAGCGCTCGAGCCGCTCTCTAATCTCACGCTCGAAGCCGCGCCCCGTGGGCGCATAGAAGTCCGGCCGCTCCATCTCCTCCGGGAAATAGTCTTGGCCGGAGAAGGCTTCCGTCTCGTTGTGATCGTAGGCGTAATCGCGGCCGTAGCCTTCTTGCTTCATCAGCCTCGTCGGGGCGTTGAGAATATGCTTCGGCGGCAACAGCGAGCCGCTCTCCTTGGCCACACCCATCGCCGCCTTGTAAGCCACATAGGCCGCGTTGGATTTCGGCGCGCATGCGAGATAGACGGTCGCTTGCGCTAGCGCCAGTTCACCTTCTGGCGAGCCTAAGAAGTCATAAGCGTCCTTCGCGGCATTGGCCTGCACGAGCCCGGCCGGGTCGGCCATGCCGATATCCTCCACCGCCATGCGCACCAAGCGCCGCGCGATATAGAGCGGGTCCTCACCCGCCACCAACATGCGCGCCAGCCAGTAGAGCGCAGCGTCGGGGTCGGAGCCCCGCACCGACTTATGCAAAGCGCTGATGAGGTTGTAGTGGCCGTCCTGGCCCTTGTCGTAGATCGGCGCCCGGCGTTGTACCAACTCCACGAGAGCTTCGCGATCGAGCACCAGCTTCGCGTCCTTGCCAACCGCGAGGAACACGTCTTCCGCCAGGTTGATGAGCCCGCGCCCATCGCCGTCTGCCATGGAGATCAGCGCGGTGCGCGCATCGTCCGTTGTAGGCAGTTTGCGCCCCTCGTGGGTCTCGGCTCGCGCCAGCAGCGCTTCGAGCGCATCGTCATCGAGGCGCTTGAAGGTGAGGACGCTCGCCCGCGACAGCAGGGCCGCGTTGAGCTCGAAGGACGGGTTCTCCGTCGTCGCGCCCACGAGCACGATGGTGCCGTCCTCCATATGGGGCAGGAAGGCATCCTGCTGGGAGCGGTTGAAGCGATGGATCTCATCGATAAAGAGCAGCGTGCCGCGTCCCTCTTGCCGCCGGGCCCGGGCCGTGTCGAACACTTTGCGCAAATCCGCAACGCCGGACTGGATCGCCGAGAGCTGCTCAAAATGGAGGTCCGTCACCTCCGCCAGAAGCCGCGCCACCGTGGTTTTGCCGGTGCCCGGCGGGCCCCAGAAGATCACGGAGCTGAGGCGGCCAACCCGGACCATGCGGCCCAACATGCCGTCTCCGAGCAGATGGTCCTGGCCGATGACCTCGTCGAGCGACTTGGGCCGCAAACGGTCGGCAAGCGGCCGCGGCGCAGCATCGCCAAGCCCCGCAGCCTCAAACAACGTGGCCGCATCCTCTCCCATGGTCAGCCCTGAATGGCGAGATTGAACACCTTCCCGCCACGCTCGACGGATAGCCGCCAGCCGCCGGTGTCCAACTGAAGCAAGAGGCTCAGCTGGTCGACCGACGAAACCTTCTCTTTGTTGATCCCGACGACGATATCGCCGCGGCGCAAGCCCAGCCGGCCCGCATTCGAACCTCGGGTCACGTCGAGCACCACGACGCCCTGCTTAGCATCGTCATCCATGCCGATCTCGTGGGCCACTGCGGGCGACAGGTTCGCGACCTTACTGCCGGCAAATGGATGCCGGCCCTCCAGCTCGCGTATGTCGCGCGGCGGGTCTTCGATTGGCGCGATCAGAGAGATCCTCGCGTTCAATAGCTTGCGGTTGCGGTAGACGCCAAGCTTGGCCTTCCCGCCGACCCCCTTGGTGACGAAGCGATATTGCAGAGCTTCCGGGTCCTTCACGGTCTTGTCGTCTATGCTCACGACCACGTCGCCTACTTGCAAGCCGGCACCCCGTGCGGGTCCATTCTTGTGCACGCTGGTCACCATCGCGCCTGAAGGCCGGTCGAGCCCTATCGACTCGGCGAGGTCGGCGTTGAGCGGCTGCAAGGATGCGCCAAACCACGGCCGCTGAAGCTTGCCGCCTTTGAGCGCGGACTGAACCACCAGGCGCACCATGTTGGAAGGAATCGCGAATCCGATTCCGTGCGAACCGCCGCTCTTGGAGAAGATTGCCGTGTTGATGCCAACGAGGCGCCCGTCCATATCGACCAAGGCGCCGCCCGAATTGCCGGGATTGATGGCGGCATCGGTCTGGATGAAGAACTGGTAGTCGGAAAAACCGACCTTGGTGCGCGCCAGCCCCGAGACGATACCGCTTGTCACGGTTTGGCCGACGCCGAACGGATCGCCGATGGCCAGAACAAGGTCGCCGACTTCCAACGTGTCGGAGTTGGCGAACTTGATGGAGGGAAACTTGGCGCCCTCCCCGTCCAGGCGCAGCACGGCAAGATCGGTCTTCTCATCCTTCAGGATGATTTCGGCCGGGAACTCACGCCCGTCGCTCAGGGCCACCGTGACCTCGGACTTCTCGCCGCCGCGGATGACATGATAGTTGGTGACCACCACGCCCTCGCCGCGGACCAGCACGCCCGAGCCGAGCGAGTTCTGGATGCGCTCGCGCGGCACGCCGAACTTGTCGCCAAAGAAGCGGCGGAAGAATGGGTCCCTGAAAAAAGGCGAAACCGACTGCTTCACCCGGTGGCGTACATAGACGTTCACGACTGCGGGCGCCGCCTGCTTCACCACCGGCGAGAAGGACTGCTTCATCGCCGCCTGGTTCTTCGGCACCGCCCGCTCCTGGGCGAGCGTGCCCGGCACGCTCAAAAGGAGGGACGCGCCTGCCAAGCAGAGAATGCCAATCTTCCCGGAAAGTTTTTCCAAAAGCGTCATCTCGTGTCCTGTTAGGGATCTGTAGGACGGCCAAAACACTGTCTGGATATACCAGCACGACGCGTTGATCTTCCAAAGAAAACGGGCCTTCTTGCGGCGAGAATCCAGGGAAACCAGGTTGCCGCAGCCCGCGTTTGAACCCTAGACTGCCGCGCGGGCGACAGCTTTTGCCGTTCATAACAGCGAAAAAGTGGAGAGAGACGCATGCGAGTTTTCAAGCTGACCCTGGTGGCTCTGGCCGCCACCTTCGCCTGGAGCGCCGCAGCCGAGGCCGTCGAGGTCAAGAAGCGCAGAGAGGCCCCCGGCACGCCGGCCGAGGTCTGGGCCGTGGTGGGCGATTTCTGCGCCATCAAGGATTGGCATGAGGCGGTGGCCGATTGCGAGCAGATCGAGGAAGGCGGCGACACCTACCGCATCCTCACGCTGGGCGACGGCGGCAAGATCAAGGAGAAGCTGACCGAGACCGACGACACGAGCTACAGTTACGAGATCATCGAAGGCCCGCTGCCGGTGAAGAACTACTCCGCGACGCTGGAGGTCGAGGCGGACGACGAGCCCGATCGCGTCGAGATCGAGTGGGAGGCCGAGTTCGATGCGGACGGCGTCGAGGATGACGAGGCCAAGAAGATTATCGTCGGCATCTTCAACACCGGCGTGAGCGCCATCAAGACGAAGGCCATCGAGGCCTACGACAAGCGCGAGGCGGCAGCCGGCAGGCCTGTCACCACCGGCCGGGACCGCTCCAAGTTCTAAGACGCTCCGGGCATGACAACGAAAAAGGCGCGCCGCTGACGTGGCGCGCCTTTTGGATTCTGGAATGTGCCGTCTCGCTTACGCGGCCGCGGGCTCGCCCTCTTCGGCGACCTCCTGGGTCGGACCCGAGTCGAGCCCCTTGGCGTCCTCGTCGCGGTCCACCAGTTCGATGACCGCCATCGGCGCGGAGTCGCCATAACGGAAGCCCGCCTTCAGCACGCGCGTGTAACCGCCCGGACGGTCCGCGTAGCGCGGCCCCAAAGTCTCGAACAGCTTCGACACCATGGCGTCGTCCCGGATACGGGCAAAGGCCAGACGGCGCGCGTGCAGATCGCCGCGCTTGGCAAGCGTGATCAGACGGTCGGCAACCCGGCGAAGTTCCTTCGCCTTGGGCAGGGTCGTCGCGATCTGCTCGTGCTTGATGAGCGCGCATGCCAGGCTCGACAGAAGCGCGCTACGGTGCGTGGCGGTCCGGTTGAGCTTCCGGCCTGCTTTGCGATGACGCATGAACTCCTCCCTTACGGAGCTTGTAGGGCCGCGTGACCGCGGCCGAATTGCTTAGTAGTGGTCTTCGAAGCGCTTCGCCAGCTCTTCGATGTTCTCCGGCGGCCAATCGGGCACGTCCATGCCCAAATGCAGCCCCATGGAAGCGAGCACTTCCTTGATCTCGTTGAGCGACTTGCGGCCGAAATTCGGCGTGCGCAGCATCTCGGCCTCGGTCTTCTGGATGAGGTCGCCGATATAAACGATGTTGTCGTTCTTCAGGCAGTTGGCCGAGCGAACGGACAATTCCAACTCGTCGACCTTCTTGAGGAGCGCGGCGTTGAACACCAGCTCCGGCTGGCGCTCGAAGGTCTGCTCCTTCTTCGGCTCTTCGAAGTTGACGAACACCGACAGCTGATCCTGGACGATACGCGCGGCAAGCGCGAGGGAGTCCTCCGGCCGCACTGAGCCGTCGGTCTCGATCTCCATGGTGAGCTTGTCGTAGTCGAGGATCTGGCCCTCGCGGGTGTTCTCCACGCGATAGGAAACCTTGCGCACGGGGCTGAACAAAGAGTCGACCGGGATAAAGCCGATCGGCGCATCGTCGGGACGATTGCGCTCCGCCGGCACATAGCCCTTACCCGACGAGGAGGTGAACTCCATGTGGATCGCCGTGCCTTCGTCCAGCGTGCAGATCACGTGCTCCGGATTCAGAATTTCGACCTCGGAGCCGGTTTGAATGTCGCCCGCCGTGGCGATGCCTGGTCCTTCTTTCTGAAGCACCATGCGCTTGACGCCCTCCGAATGCTGGCTGAGCGCGATTTCCTTGATGTTCAGGACGATGTCCGTCACATCCTCGCGCACGCCCGGAATCGAAGAAAACTCATGCAGCACGCCGTCGATATGCACCGAGGTGATGGCGGCGCCCTGCAGCGAAGACAGAAGCACGCGGCGCAGCGCGTTGCCCAGGGTCAGCCCGAAGCCACGCTCGAGCGGTTCGGCGTCGATCGTGGCGTAACGCGACGGGTCGCGTCCGGGAACAATATTGAGCTTGGTGGGCTTGATGAGATTTTGCCAGTTCTTTTGCAGCACCGGGGTAGCCCTTTCTTGATCATTGAGCGGAGCCGTGGGCTCCTGCTTGCGAATGTCCTCGTCCAGCATCGTGTTCGTGGCCTTGCCTTTCTTTAGACGCGGCGGCGCTTACGCGGCCGGCAACCATTGTGCGGGATCGGCGTCACATCGCGGATCGAGATGATGTTGAAGCCCGCAGCCTGCAGCGCCCGCAGCGCCGACTCACGGCCAGATCCCGGACCGCGCACTTCGATCTCAAGATTCTTCATGCCGTGCTCGGAGGCCTTCTTACCGGCATCCTCGGCCGCCACCTGAGCGGCGTAAGGCGTCGACTTACGCGACCCCTTGAAGCCCATGGTCCCTGCCGACGACCAGGAAATCGCGTTTCCTTGGGCGTCAGTGATGGTGATCATGGTGTTGTTGAAGCTTGCATGCACGTGGGCGACGCCCGAAGTGATGTTCTTCTTCTCGCGGCGACGAACCCGCCCCTTTTCCTTAGCCATGCTCTATTCCCGCTATCAATGACTGTGCGCCAGCAAAAGGCTCATACAGAGAGCTTGGCCGCGCGCGGACTTAACTTACTTCTTCTTGCCGGCGATTGGCCTGGCCGGGCCCTTACGCGTACGCGCATTGGTATGGGTGCGCTGACCATGGACCGGAAGACCACGGCGGTGACGTAAACCGCGATAGCAACCAAGGTCCATCAAACGCTTGATATTCATTGCGACTTCGCGCCTGAGATCGCCTTCCACCACGTAATCGCGGTCGATGACCTCACGGATCTGAATCACCTCGGCGTCCGTCAGCTCGTTCACCCGCCGCTCGGTGGGTATCGACACCTTGGTGCAAATGTCCTTGGCGAAGGTATCGCCAATGCCATGGATATAAGTCAGCGCGATCTCGACCCGCTTGTTGGTCGGGATGTTTACGCCTGCAATACGGGCCACGTCGTCGCCTCCTCGCGCACGTGCTAACGTGCTGAAATCTAAGCTAGTTTACCCTACGGGAACACAAAGAGACCGACCGCGGACAGGCTCTACCCCCGGGACCGGTCAGTCCATCAAACAATGTGACGCCGTTATGTAGCGATTCCGCTTGACAAGGTCAACTGGCCGAAGATCCCGGCCGTCTCGGTCAAGCTCACGCCGCATCCAGCGCCAGATCGATCTCCTTCTGTACCGCCTCAATATCGGCCATGCCGTTAACTGTTCTCACCTTGTCCTGCCCGCCGTAATAGCCGACGAGCGGCTCCGTCTGGGCGTGATAAGCCTTGAGCCGCGACCGCACGACCTCCTCGGTGTCGTCGGGCCGCCGCTTGAATTCCGTACCGCCGCATTTGTCGCAAGTCCCCTCTTCCTTGGGCTTCTTGAAGAGGTCGTGATAGCCCTCGCCGCAGGTGGCACAGGTGAACCGGCCCGTGATCCGCGCAACAAGCGCATCGTCGTCCACGTCGATGACCACCGTCCGGTCGACTTGGGCGCCCCGCGTCTCCAGGAGCCGGTCCAAGGCCTCCGCCTGTCCGATGGTGCGCGGGAAGCCGTCGAGAATGAAGCCTTTCGCGTCCTTGTTAGCATCGAGCCGTTCGGCGATCAGGCCGATCACAAGGTCGTCCGGCACGAGCTGGCCCTGTTCCATGAGATCGCCTGCCTGACGCCCCAGTTCGGTCCCAGCGGCCACCGCGGCCCGCAACATGTCTCCCGTGGAGAGTTGCACCAAGCCCCGAAGGTCTTCCAAGCGCTTCGCCTGGGTCCCCTTCCCGGCGCCCGGAGGGCCGATCAGGACCAGGATCATCGGCGCCGCGCTCCCCGGAGCTTGGCCTTTTTGATGAGCCCTTCGTACTGGTGCGCCAGCAGATGGCTTTGGACCTGTGCCACCGTATCCATGGTGACGCTCACCACGATGAGCAGCGACGTGCCGCCAAAGTAGAAGGGGACACCCCAGTTGGAGATCAGCAGCTCAGGCAGCACGCAGACAGCGGCCAAATACAGTGCGCCCACTACGGTGATCCGCGTGAGCACGTAGTCGATATACTCCGCCGTGCGCTCGCCGGGGCGAATGCCCGGCAGGAAGCCGCCATACTTCTTCAGATTGTCGGCCGTGTCCTTCGGGTTGAAGACCACTGCCGTATAGAAGAAGGCGAAGAAGATGATCAGCGAAATATAGATCAGCAGATAGAGCGGCTGCCCGCGGCCGAGCAGAGCCGTGATCGTGTTGAGCCATTCCGGCCCTTGGCCTGCGGAGAAATTCGCCACCGTAATCGGCAGCAATAGCAGCGATGAGGCGAAGATCGGTGGAATCACGCCCGCCGTGTTCAGCTTCAGCGGCAGATGCGAGGCATCGCCCTGGAACATCTTGTTGCCGACCTGACGCTTCGGATACTGCACCAAGAGACGCCGCTGCGCCCGCTCCATGAAGACGATAAACGCGATCACAGCCACGGCCATGACGAACAGGGCGATGATGAGGGCCGTCGACAGCGCGCCCTGCTTGCCGAGTTCGAGCGTGCCGACCAAGGCCGCCGGCAACTCGGCGACAATGCCGGCGAAGATGATCAGCGAGATGCCGTTGCCGACGCCGCGCGCGGTGATCTGCTCGCCGAGCCACATCAGGAAGACGGTGCCGCCGACCAGCGTGATGACCGTGGTGATGCGGAAGAACCAACCCGGATCGGTCACCACATTGCCAGTGCCCTCAAGGCCGACGGCAATGCCGTAGCCTTGCAGCGCGGCCAGCAGCACCGTGCCGTAGCGCGTGTACTGATTGATCTGGCGCCGTCCCTGCTCGCCTTCCTTCTTGAGCTGCTCAAGATGCGGCGAGACGGTGGTCAGCAGCTGGATGATAATCGACGCCGAAATATACGGCATGATGTTGAGCGCGAAGATCGCCATGCGCCCGACAGCACCGCCGGAGAACATGTTGAACATGCCCAGGATGCCGGACTGCTGCTGCCGGAATACTTCGGCAAGCGCTTCCGGGTTGATGCCCGGGATCGGAATGTAGGTGCCGAGCCGATAGATGATCAGCGCGCCAAGCGTGAACCAGATGCGCTTCTTCAGCTCGTCGGCTTTGGCGAAAGCCGCGAAGTTCAGATTGGAGACGAGCTGTTCTGCGGCGGAAACCATCGGCGCTCTTTCTTTCCCCGAGACGATGATGCGGCCCTTTGAAGAGCCGCACTACCTCACTCGGACGTGTCCTTCTTGGCGGGAGCCTTCTTCTTTGCCGCCGGCTTCTTCGCCGGGGCCCCCTCGGTCTTCTTCGGTGCGGCGGACTTTGCCGCCGTCTTGCTATCTTTTTTGGGCTTGCCCATGCCGTCGGGCTTCGGCGCCCGGCGCGGCATCGGCGTCAGCGTCACAGTTCCGCCAGCCGCTTCCACGGCCTTGACCGCGCCGCTGGACGCCCCTGTGACCTCGATGGCGGCCTTGGTCTTGATCTCGCCATTGCCGAGTAACCGCACGCCATCGCGCACGCGGCGGATGACGCCGGCGTCCAGCAAGGCCTGAACCGTGATCGGGGCCTTGGCATCGAGCTTCTTGGCGTCGATCGCCGCCTGCACCCGACCGACATTCACCTCGTTCAGATCCTTGGCGAAGATGTTCTTGAAGCCGCGCTTCGGCAGGCGCCGGTGGAGCGGCATCTGACCACCCTCGAAGCCCTTGATGGCCACACCGGAGCGGGACTTCTGACCCTTCTGGCCCCGTCCCGACGTCTTGCCGAGCCCTGAGCCGAGGCCACGCCCCAGACGCTTCTTAGGCTTGGTCGCGCCCGGCCGGTCGCTGATCTCATTCAGTCGCATGATATTCGTTCCTTAGGCTCCGGCCTCGTCCTCTACGATGCGCACCAGATGGCTCACCTTGGCCACCATGCCGCGCACCTGCGGTGTGTCGACCAGAGTCCGCCGCTTGTGCATCTTGTTCAGGCCGAGCCCGATCAGGGTCGCGCGTTGACTGCCGGGGCGGCGGATCGGGCTACCGATCTGCTCCACGACGATTGTTTTCTGTTTCTCGGCCATCTCTCTTCAACCTTGCTCGTGTGCCTTAAGCCTGCGCTTCGGTGCCGTCACCGGCCTGATCGCGGCGGCGGGACACAATCTCGCTGACCTTCTTGCCACGCCGCGCAGCAACGCCACGCGGGCTATCTTCGTGGCGCAGCGCATCGAACGTGGCGCGCACCATGTTGTACGGATTGGAACTGCCGATCGACTTGGCGACCACGTCCTGGATACCGAGTGTCTCGAACACCGCGCGCATCGGACCGCCGGCGATGATGCCGGTGCCGGGAGGCGCAGCGCGCAAGATCACCTTGCCCGCGCCATGCTGTCCGCGCACGTCGTGATGCAGTGTGCGGCCCTCGCGCAGCGGCACCTTGACCAGATTGCGCTTGGCCGACTCTGTCGCCTTGCGAATGGCCTCAGGCACCTCACGCGCCTTGCCATGGCCGAAACCGACCCGGCCCTTCTGATCGCCAACGACGACAAGCGCCGCGAAGCCGAAGCGCCGTCCACCCTTGACCACCTTGGCCACGCGATTGATGTGAACGAGCTTGTCGACGAACTCGCTGTCGCGGTCGTCGCGGTCTCTACCTTGCGGACCGCGTGATTGGGGACCTCGTGCCACGTGTAGACCCTTTCCTAAACCCTAGAAGTTCAGACCGGCTTCGCGCGCCGCGTCTGCGAGCGCCTTGACGCGCCCGTGATAAAGATAACCGCCACGATCGAAGACGACGTCCTTGACGCCGGCCTTGACCGCACGCTCGGCCACAAGCTTGCCGACGGCTTCCGCCGCGGACGTATCAGCGCCCTTCTCAAGCTTGAAATCCTTGTCGAGGCTCGACGCCGCCGCGACGGTCTTGCCCGCGCTGTCGTCGATCACCTGTGCATAGATATGCTTGGAGGAACGGAACACCGACAGACGCGCACGTCCATTGGCCGCCCGCTTCAGAGAATGGCGAACCCGGCGTGTCCGCCGCGCAAAAGTATTGTTCAACGCGCTCATCGACTAATCCCGCTACTTCTTCTTGCCTTCTTTGCGGAGGATGTACTCGCCCGCATACCGCACGCCCTTGCCCTTATAGGGCTCCGGCGGCCTGTATCGTCTGATCTCCGCAGCGACCTGACCAACCAGCTGCTTGTCGATACCGCTCACTAGAATCTCGGTCGGCTTCGGGCACTTCACCTCGATGCCTTGCGGGATCGCATAGTTGACGTCATGGCTGAACCCAAGCTGCAACTGCAGGGTTTGGCCTTTCACCGCCGCGCGGTAACCGACGCCGGTGATCTCCAAGGTCTTGGAGAAACCTTCGGTCACACCCGTCACTAAATTCGCAACCAGCGTCCGCGACATGCCCCACATTGCACGCGCCTCGTTTGAGTCCGCGCGCATAGCGATCTCGATACCGTCATCGCCGGTCTTGGCCATGATCTGGTCAGCGAGCACATGGCGAAGCTCGCCTTTGGGGCCCTTCACCTTGATCTCTTGGCCGTCAACCGCGGCGGTTACACCGCCGGGAATTGCCACTGGTCTTTTGCCGATGCGCGACATTGATCAAACCTTCGCTTCAAAAAGCTCCGCTAGAATACGTTACAGAGAATCTCGCCACCGACATTCTCGTTCCGCGCGCGGGAATCCGACATGACACCCTTGGGCGTCGACAGGATGGCCACACCGAGACCGTTGGCGACCGTCGGCAGATCCTTCACCGACGAGTACACACGGCGCCCGGGCGTAGACACCCGTTTGATATCCTTGATGACCGGCTCGCCATCGAAATATTTCAGCTCGATCTCGAACTCGGACTTGCCACCGTCGTAATCGACCCGCGCATAGCCGCGGATATAGCCCTCCTCCGTCAGCACATCGAGGACGCGCTCACGCAGCTTGGACGCCGGTGTCGTCACCTTGGTTTTGTGCCGCATCTGCGCATTGCGGATGCGGGTCAGCATATCGCCTAGTGGGTCGTTGACGTTCATCGATCGTCCTTACCAGCTCGACTTGACCATGCCCGGGATCATTCCGGTGCTTCCCAGATCGCGCAAAGCAATGCGCGACATGCGAAGCTTCCGGTAGTAGCCGCGCGGGCGCCCGGACAGATCACAACGGTTACGAATGCGCGTCGGCGAGGAATTACGCGGCAGCTCAGCTAGCTTCAACCGCGCCGCGAAGCGCTCCTCGGCCGGCATTGAGCGGTCGGCAGCGATTTCCTTCAACCGCGCCCGCCGGTATGCAAACTTTTTGGCGAGGCGGCGCCGCTTCTTGTCTCGCTCAATCATGCTCGTCTTAGCCATTCAGTCCTCCTGTCGCAGCCGGG
>Ga0209013_10000858_pt1 | contig 27940 bp, 25 predicted proteins | sample Cruoilmetagenom2_FD_187291 | JGI IMG/M metagenome (GOLD analysis project Ga0209013, IMG submission 187291) | Oil polluted marine microbial communities from Coal Oil Point, Santa Barbara, California, USA - Sample 2 (SPAdes) (version 2) | ecosystem: Environmental > Aquatic > Marine > Oil seeps ...
CCCTGCGTGTGGTCCAGTCGGGTGAATTAATGGACGTGCCCGTCTTTTCTGGTGCCGATCGACCGTTGGTTGCTGATTTATTGGAAACAGATCCTATACAGCATGCAATTCTTCCATTGCCGCCTGCGACTTTTACCCCTCAACCACAGCGTGCTGTTGATTTCCTGGTGGATTATTATTTGGGTCCACACGGTCCTGATACATATTACGTGCCGCTTGGACCTCAAACCAATTTGGCACTGGCTTTACGCATGGAACCCAGAATCACATCACGCATCCCCGGTATTGTGACCATGGCTGGAGCATACCTGGTGGGCAATACTACGCCTTCAGCCGAGTTTAACGTGTTGGCAGATCCTGAGGCAGCGTTTATCGTCTTCAATTCTGGAATTCCGATTACCATGGTTGGGCTGGAGGTGACTTTCCAGGCGCTTGTTACTTTGGAAGACTCGGCAAGGTTGGGAGAGCAGGGAACAGCGTGGGCAAAGATCGCCTCCCGGATTATTAGTGACGAAGTGCAGTGGTTCATTGATAATCTGGGATGGAGTGGTGGCCAGATTTACGACGCCTGTGCGGTCGCAGCGATCATTAATCCTCTGATGCTGGAGACCGAGGCGATGCACGTGGATGTTGAACTGAGGGGTGAATTGACGCGCGGGAGGACTGTGGCGGACATATCCGGATATCAGAAAAATTCGCCAAATGTCGATGTGGGAGTGAACATTGACCGCCAGCGATTTATGCAAATCCTGTTTGACGGGTTGGGGTAGTTTTTGTGCCTGATTTCTTTTCGGTTGGGTCAGTAATACTTGATGATATTGTCCTTCCAGATGGGAACACACGCATGGGTGTTCTGGGTGGGGGCGCGGTGCACGCTGCGATGGGGATGTCCCATTGGTCGGACTCCGTTGGTCTGGTCTCTCCGGTCGGGAATAATTTTCCAAAAAAATGTTTTATTAAACTCGGTCGGCTACTCGATCTGGATGGACTGCAGCAGTATGCCGTCCCCACGCCGAGAGCCTGGCAGGTCTACGAAGAAGACGGTCAACGGACGGAAGTGTTTCGCACCGACATCGACCAGTTCCTTGACATAGCTCCGAAACCAGCATTACTTCCTGAAAATTATTTTCATACAAAAGGTGTCCACCTGCAATGTGCGACACCCGAACCTTTGAATTCATGGGTCAAGCGTTTGCGGGAATGTGACTGCGGGTGTATCCTGTGGGAGCCGTGGGATAACTACTGCCAGCCGGAAAATAGGGAAGAAATTTACGACCTGTTGGCTCTGGTGGATGTGTTTTCTCCAAACCTGGTAGAAGCTCAAAGGGTAACTGGCATCAAAGAGGTAGATCAAATAGCAGAAAGGCTGCTTTCAGAAGGCGCAAGGTGTGTGGCGATCCGTATGGGTGAAGAGGGCAGCCTGGTGGTTAATTCGGAAGGGTCATTATTCCGAATACCTGCCGTCCATATTGAAGACATCATCGATGTGACCGGGGCCGGGAATGCATACTGCGGAGGTTTCCTGGTAGGTATGGCAAAAACCGGGGATTTGCTGCGAGCTGGCTTCCAGGGAGCTGTGTCTGCGTCATTCGCTCTTGAACAGTTCGGAGCGGTTTATCCAACGCGTGAGTCGTCCGAAATCGCGGCAGAGCGCCTGGCCTCTCTGACACGTTAGGGAATGGTGAGGGAGGAACAAAAATATAATAGGAAGCCCTGAAAGCGGGTTAAACATCAGCCTTTGCTGGAATCAACGCATCAATATCCCCCTGCAACAATATTCACACGAGCAATTCGGACAAGATATATCGAATATTTCTGGTATAATTAGATAACTCAGAAATATTAGTGAAAGCGGAGTATTTTCGATGAACGCGGTTACAGTTTTCTACATGTGCCCCAAGTGTTTTAGAGTATGTGAGACCCAGGAACAGTGTCACGAACATAACCTGATGGTTGAATGTGTAACCGGCATCCCGGGCGACGAAAAGCGAAGACCAGTGCGTGACCAGTTTGGGCACTATGTATCGAGAGCTCCGCGCTGGTATCTTGAAGCGGTAGGGTGGATACACTCTGACTGATCGCCATTTATTCTGTCAGTAGATTTTGAGGGTGGGATGGTCAGGGTATTTGTATAAATATAGTTATAAAACGATAAAATTAAATAACCATGACTTCCGTGAGGATTGTGTAGATCTTCTTGTGTAATTTTTTGTGTGCGTCGCAGACGCACACAAAAAATTACACACATTTCAGTACACAATCTCCGTGAGTCTTGATGTCGTTCACGAGACAGAAACGGCTGCAGCAAAACCTGCACTACAGGTTATAAAAACGGGGCTGTCCCATTAGTAGGGACAGCCCCGAGGTTTGATAATCAGTCGTTTATTTCGTTAATTGGCGGGAACAATAACACCTTTATGCTTGATCGCAGCGTGAGCAGCCGCCAGCCGGGCAATCGGGACACGGAAGGGCGAACAGCTCACATAATTGTTTCCAATCAGGTGACAGAACTCAATCGAGGCAGGATCACCACCATGCTCTCCGCAGATGCCTACTTCAAGGTCCGGTCGTGTGGCTCGCCCATCATTAACTGAGAATTCCATCAATCGTCCAACGCCCTCTTGATCCAGTGTCTGGAAGGGGTTCTCGGGGAGGATTCCCTCTTCCACGTATTGAATGAGGAAGTTCCGTTCGGCGTCATCCCGGCTGTAACCAAAGGTCATCTGGGTCAAGTCGTTCGTACCGAAGGAGAAGAACTCGGCGACTTCTGCAATCTCAGTGGCTGTGACTGCAGCGCGAGGGATTTCGATCATTGTTCCGAATTTGTAATCAAAGGTGATGTTTTTCTCTTCCATCACCTGGTTGGCGATGCGAATTAAGCGGGGCTGGATCCATTCCAATTCCTTGACTGTGCCGGTCAACGGGATCATTACCTCTGGTTTTACGGATACTCCTGCCAGGGTCTGGTTGGCTGAGGCCTCAAATATTGCCCTCACCTGCATCTCAACGATTTCGGGCATGTAGATGCTCAAACGCACACCACGCAGCCCCATCATCGGGTTGCTTTCGTGCATGGCCTGCACCTTCCCAAGCAGTTCTTCCTTTTCTGCCAGGCCTGCAGTCTCACCCTTTACCCGCATGGTGATCACTTCTTCCAGCAGTTCCTCCTCGGCGGGGAGGAATTCATGTAGTGGAGGATCGATCAAGCGGATGATGACTGGACAACCATCCATGGCCTCGAATAAGCCCTCGAAATCTGAGCGTTGGTAGGGCAGGAGTTCACTCAATGCAGCCTGCCGTTCCTCGCTCGAGTCGGAGAGGATCATTCGCTGCACGATTGGTAAGCGTTCCTGTTCAAAGAACATGTGCTCGGTGCGGCACAGGCCAATGCCGATTGCGCCATACGAACGGGCACGACGGGCGTCAGCAGGGTAATCTGCGTTTGCCCAGACCTGCAAACCAGCAGTGGGCCAACCCTCCGGTGATACTCGCATTCCGGGAACGGCAGTGATTGCATCGGCCCACGTCAGCAAGGTCAGAAGGTCGGTCTGTTCTTCCAGGATGGGTTCGATGGTCGGGATCCGTCCAAGGAATACCTGTCCGCTGGTCCCATCGACGGAGATCCAATCACCTTCTTTTACTACGTTTCCGCCAACATCCATCTGGAGATTTTCGAGATCGATGCGGATCTCCGCTGCACCGACAACACAAGGTACGCCGAACTGTCGTGCAACGACGGCTGCATGTGATGTGGCGCCACCCTCACTGGTAAGGATGCCCTTGGCTGCCAGCATCCCATGAACGTCATCTGGCTTGGTGAAAGGACGCACCATGATCACGTCCTTGCCTTCTTCTAGTGCCATATGTTCGGATTTGTCGGCATCAAAATAAATCTGACCAACCGCGGCCCCAGGAGAAGCATTTACACCGCTGGCGTAGAGTTTCCCACTACTCTCTGCTTCATTTTTGGCGTTATCGTCGAATTGTGGGTGCAGCAGTGTGTCTACCTGTTCTGGTGTGACACGCATTACCGCTTCTTCTTTAGAGATGAGACCTTCGTTCGCCATATCGATTGCGATCTTCACAGCTGCTTTTGCGGTCCGCTTTCCATCTCGAGTTTGCAGCATCCATAGTTTTCGATTCTCGATGGTGAATTCAACGTCCTGCATTTCTTTGTAATGAGCTTCCAGCTGATCACAGATATCAATGAATTCCTTGTATGCCTGCGGCAGATCGTTCCCCAGGTTTTCGATTTTCTCAGTGTTTCGAATACCTGCAACGACATCTTCACCCTGAGCGTTGATCAGGTAGTCGCCGTAGATTATTTTCTCACCCGTTGCTGGATCGCGCGTAAAAGCTACGCCTGTGCCTGAATCCGAGCCCATGTTGCCGAAGACCATGGTTACAATGTTCACTGCGGTGCCCAGGTCATGCGAGATACCGGCTGCATTGCGGTAGTCGACAGCACGTTTACCGAACCAGGAGGTAAAAACAGCCTCGGTTGCCAGACGCAGCTGCTCATAGGGGTCCTGCGGAAAATCAAAGCCTTTGTGTTCGCGGATGATCACTTTGAACTTTTCGGTAATTGCCTTCCAGTCTGCTGTTGTCAGATCGGTGTCTAATTTGACACCTTTTTCCTCTTTATACTCGTCCAGCACATCTTCAAAGATTACATCGGATATGTTCAAAACAACAGAACCGAACATCTGGACCAGCCGCCGGTAAGAGTCATAAACGAAACTTTCATCATCGCGTATTTTAGCCAGGCTGGCAGCGGTCTTGTCGTTCAAGCCGATGTTGAGCACTGTATCCATCATGCCGGGCATAGAGAATTTTGCTCCCGAACGGCAGGAAACCAGTAAGGGATTCGACGGATCCCCGAACTTTTTGCCGGTTTGTTCTTCAACGCCCTTCATAGCATCCAGTTCTTGCTCCCACATGCCGGTGGGGAAGTTATTGCCGGCCTCCAGGTACGCATTGCAAGCTTCCGTTGTCACGGTGAAACCAGCTGGTACGGGCAGATTAATGCGCGTCATTTCAGCCAGATTAGCTCCTTTTCCACCTAAAAGCTCACGCACCTTTTCCCAATCGTTTCCGACGTGCTCCTCCGCCTGTTCAACCTCGCTGAACAGGTATACCCATTGTGTATCTGTCATGGTATTGCCTCCAAAAAATTTTTGATTTCTATCGTTGTTTATGCATAAATATTTGACGGCTATGGTGCGGATTTTATGTCTCTGCAAAATGCCGCCTAATTTCTGATACCAATCGGATAGTTTACCATAAGGCAGACGGAATTGGAAAAAATTGCTCATTTATCAGAAGAATAACGAATAATAAGCGCAGTTTACTTGACACATTTGCCTGGCGCATTTATAATACAGCCCGCACTGCCCCAGTAGCATCATGCTGGGGTAAAATATTGTATCCCCAACTTCCCCGTACGGTTGCACAACGGTAGGCAAGTTTGCTTGGTTGAGAGGTTTGTCCATATCCGTGCGATGTGTATGGTGAAGTGAAGCTTGGAGGAGTAACTGATGAAGTATGCTATCGTTGAAGATGGTGGCAAGCAATATAAGGCTGTCGAAGGAGAAACCATCGAGGTGGATCGTTTTCCGGCAGAGATCGGTGACCAGCTTGACCTGGAAAGAGTACTCTTAGTCCGGGACGGCGAGGATGTTCTCGTTGGCAAACCACTGGTTGATGACGCCAAAGTCCAGGCAACCGTGGTTGCACAGGTAAAAGGACCTAAAATAGTAGTCTTTAAATATAAACCGAGAATTCGGTATCGCGTAAAAACAGGTCACCGGCAGAAATACACCCGGTTGCAAATCGAATCGATCAATATAAAGACCGATTCGGAGTAGAGAGGTTATTATGGCTCACAAAAAAGGTGGCGGCTCAAGCCGTAACGGACGAGATAGTAAATCACAGCGCCTGGGTGTGAAAAAATTTGGCGGTGAGTATGTGATATCAGGTAATATTCTGGTGCGCCAGCGCGGAACCAAAATCAAACCGGGTCGCAATGTAGGCGTCGGAAAGGATCACACGCTGTTCGCTACTACGGACGGGTTGGTGGTCTTCGAAACCATCCGTGACAACCGCAAACGAGTTACAGTCGTCCCTCAAGAAAAAATATAAGCCCTGTATACTAGTTGTATGCAGTCAATCTATTTATAGTTAATTGGATAGGTCATTATGAAAGAAGATATTCACCCCAAGTATTTCCCTAATGCGAAGGTTGTCTGCGCTTGCGGCAATTCCTGGACAACGGGTTCCACCTCAGAAGTTATACGCACGGATATCTGCTCCCAGTGCCACCCATTTTTTACCGGCGAACAGCGTATCGTTGATACAGAAGGCCAGGTTGATCGCTTCTATAAAAAATTACAGGCTCGCCAGCAATTTGTGGACGAACGAGCTGCTCAGGAAGCGGAAAAGGTTTCCCCGGAGCGCCTGGTTGCTGAATTGGATATCAGTAAGCGCGCAATTGATACCCTGAAGAAAGCAGGCGTCACCACTGTCGGCGATGTGATGACTAAACTGGAGGTTGGTGAATCTGCGCTGTTGGAGATTGACGGTTTTGGTCGAAAATCTCTCGCTGATCTGAAGAAACGACTTCGCCAGATCGGATACGAATTACCAGAAGCTGCAGATCAGATTGTTGTTTAGTAAACAATTTCGAGTTATCAAGTATAACGAACGGGTAGATGGATCTTGCATCTGCCCGTTTTTTTGTTATTCTCGAGTGTTCAAGTTAAAATATTGATTGATTCATAAGTTTTAATGAAATTTGACTTGTCGGTGATTTAGGCAGGCAGTACAATGATGGGGTATTGATGGTTTGGCATATACTATTTTTCTCGAGGGAGAAACATGAAATATCACACTGGCTCTATTGAAGTAATCACTGGATCCATGTTCTGCGGCAAGACCGACGAGTTGATCCGTCGCCTGCGCAGGGCAACGATCGCTAAGCAAAAAGTACAGGTATTCAAACCGGCAATTGACGACCGTTATGATGTTGTTAAGGTCACCTCGCACGCGGGAAGTGCGTACGATGCAATCCCGATTCGATACGCCGCTCAGGTACTGGATCGACTTAATGGTGATACGACCGTTGTTGCCGTGGATGAAGCCCAGTTTTTTGATGAAGAGATAATTGATGTAACGAAAGAATTGGCGGATAAAGGTGTGCGGGTGATCGTCGCAGGATTGGATACAGATTTTCGCGGCGAACCATTCGGTCCCTTACCGGTTCTTATGGCAAAGGCTGAAAGGGTGGATAAGCTGCATGCGATCTGTATGGAGTGCGGTGAACCAGCCAGTCGTACACAGAGATTGGTGAATGGTGAACCGGCTCGCTACGATGACCCGGTGGTGATTGTTGGTGCATCAGAGCTGTATGAGGCTCGATGCAGAGAACATCATATAGTCCCACGAGATTGAGATCAGTGAAGTTGATAAATTATGAAAGTACAGGATTATCACGAATATTTAGACGAAGTATTGATCACAGAGGAAAAATTACAATCCAGGGTTAAGGAATTGGGGCAAGAGATCAGTCGCGATTATGAGGGAGAGCAGTTACATCTGATCTGTATTCTCAGAGGGGGCGTTCTTTTCCTTAGCGACTTAATGCGCCAGATCTCGGTTCCAAATACCATTGACTTTATGGCTGTATCCTCTTATGGGACAGAGAGGAGGACGACAGGGCAAGTCCGTATCACGCTTGATCTGGAAGGAGACATACAAGGTCGCAACGTGCTCTTGGTGGAAGACATCGTTGATAGCGGCTATACAATTGCTTCCGTATTAGACATCCTCGATACCCGGCATCCGAAGAGTTTAAGGGTATGCACGCTTTTGAACAAGCCAGAACGCCGGGAAGTCGAGGTGCCTATTCATTATTGCGGTTTTACAATCTCCAATCAATTCGTCTTCGGTTATGGTCTGGATATGGATGAATATTACCGTGATTTGCCATTCATCGCTACGGTAGACCTGGAGCGTTACAAACCGGAGGCGTAATAATCGCTTGCCGGGTCTTTATTTTCGATGACATTACCCTTCCCATTACCTCTCCAGGAACTGCTGGAAAAGATCATTTTGGTGCTGCATCCAACTGAGCAGGCATTCCTCGTCGGTGGGGCGCTCCGCGATACTTTACTCAGACTGCCAACCTATGACTTGGATATTACGCTGTCGGCAGATGCTATCGGGGTAGCAAGACGCGTGGCAGACTCGATGGGTGGGGCATTTTATCCACTGGACGAAGAGAGGGATACAGCACGTGTTTTACTGTTCCAACCGGATGGCAGTCGACAAATATTAGATTTCGCCGTTCTGAGAGGTCCGGACATAAATAGCGATCTGCGGGCGCGCGATTTTACTATTAATGCAATGGCTGTCGCCTTAAAAAAACCACAGACCCTGCTGGACCCATTGGGCGGTGCTAAGGATTTGCGTGCTGGTATACTACGGGCTTGTTCCGACGAGGTGTTTGTTGACGATCCGCTGCGTATCCTGCGTGGTGTTCGACAGGCATCCGCGTACCGGTTGCGAATGCAGCCGGAAACAATCCGGTTAATGCGCCGGGCGATCCACCTGCTGCCCCGAGTTTCTGCTGAGCGTGTACGTGATGAAATGTTCCGTATCCTGGACGGAGACCATCCGGCTGCGAACTTTCGCGTAATGGATAAATTAGGGGTGTTGGATTACATCTTCCCAGAGATCGCCACATTGAAAGGTGTTGAACAGTCAGCTCCACACCATGACGATGTCTGGTCTCACACGATAAACGTGGTCAGCAATTTGGAGAAAGTGTTGAATGTGCTGTCTTTACAGCACGACCCGGAGGAGGCGGCGAACTGGCATCTGGGTTTCATATCCGTCCAGTTGGGAAGATACCGGGAAAATATCCAAAAGCACCTGGTTGATTCGACCACCACCGGGCGATCTCAACGTGCGCTGCTTTTCCTGGCAGCTCTGTACCACGATTCTGGTAAGGCGGAAACCGGGCACGTGGATGATAATGGGCAGATCCGTTTCTTTAAACATGAAATCGCTGGCTCGCGATTGATTGAAAATAGAGCTCGTGTGCTTCGATTGAGCAACCAGGAGATCAAGCACGTGGAGACGATTGTTCGTAATCACATGCGTCCATTTTCTCTGGTCCAGGTCGGTCCTCCACCCAGCCGGCGTTCAGTTTACCGTTTCTTTCGGGACACCGGCCCAGCAGGTGTTGATATTTGCACGCTCTCTCTAGCCGACACGCTTGCTACGTATGGTCCGGCACTGCCGAGGGAAATCTGGGCGGATCATCTGACCGTTGTACGAAGTTTGTTGGATGCCTGGTATGAGCGGCAGGATGAAGAGGTTTCCCCTCGGGCTCTCTTAAAAGGTGGTGACCTGATTGACCATTTTGGTGTCTCGCCAGGTCCGCAAATTGGTGAATTGCTCGATGTTCTTCGCGAAGCACAGGCTGCCGGTGATGTATCAAATCGTGACCAGGCACTGGAATTCGCTGAATCCTGGTTGAAGACGAGAGAGGAAACGACTGGACAAACAAGTATTTAAATGGAGTAATCCATCCCAGAACTATGATATTATTCAAATTCTGATGGGAGAGTTTGTTGACCAGTTGTGTATTGAATTTTTGCCATCTCGTGGATGCGGTATTGATTATGGATAAATATCATCCAGGAATGGTTGGTAAAAACAGCGGCATCCAAGAGCATGCGAACATCCTTCAACGGGTACTTTGGGAGCCTCGAACTTATCGTATGAGCCCTCAGCCTCTCGGCAAGCCGGGCAGCAATCGTGCGAGACCGTGATGAGCACATACTTTACACGTGGGTTTTCCTGGTACTTTTTAAGTGCTACGGCTGTAGTCGACCATTCACTCAAATTTGAATGGCAGTTTGCACAATGTGTCGCCAAATCAGGTGATTGTTTTTGGCATTTCGAACAAATTTGCACGTGAACCTCCTGTGAAAATATGTACTATTTTAACTCAACTCTATTCAGGTTCAAAGAGGGAATTTGGATTGTGTACTGAAATGTGTATAATTTTTTGTGTGCGTCGTAGACTCACATAAAAAAATTATACAAGAAAATCTACACAATCGGAATTTGTCCCTTGGGCATCCTGGAGCTAAATCAGCAGCGGTGCCATAAAATCAGTGATGATTATAAAATATAAAAACTCTATCCGCCCGGTTACAGATGAAGATCAACGGGAGTTGGCGAATTTAATTCATTTTGAAATGCATGTTCACCGCCATCTGGATTGGTGTCCTCCCCTCGATTGGATAGGTCGCTATCCTTTCCTGGTGGCAGAAGAGGACGGTAATATCATCGCTGCGCTCGCCTGTCCACCAGACCCACCAAGCGTAGCATGGATTCGTTTGTTCGCTGCAGACGCCAAAGTCTCACGAAAGAGAGTCTGGGAGGCCCTTTGGTCTGAAGCGAGTGCGCAGTTAATGGATAGCGAAGGGTTGGTCTGGGCAGCTGCAATACCACTGCAGCCCTGGTTCAAGCCGCTGTTAGAAGGAAGTGGATTTGAGGAAACGCAGCGCGTCGTCTTAATGGATTGGCTTCACGGAAACATCCCACCCAAAAAACCGCATCCCGATGTGCTCATCAAACCGATGCTAATGGGGAACCTGAAGGCTGTGGGTCATATCGACGAGGTATCGTTCGCACCTTTATGGAGAAATTCACTGGCTGCACTGGAATATGCATTCAGCCAGGCTGTAGTAGCCACGATCGTTGTGCTTGATAAGCAGGTGGTAGGTTATCAGATCAGCACGGCGACGCCGATGGGTGGTCATCTAGCTCGCCTGGCAGTGCACCCTGAGCACCAGGGGCGAGGGATCGGATATGCGTTGCTCAGGGACCTTTTACAGCAGTTTGAAGGCCGGGATGGAGAACGTGTGACTGTGAATACCCAACACGATAATCTGGCATCGCTGGCATTATACAGGAAGGCCGGATTCCGTTCGATCAGCGAGATATATCCGGTGTATCAATATCCATTTGCTTCATAGAATTAGTGTTCGCTTAAGTAATTAGCATATCTCTGGACAAATTAACCCTGTCATGGCAAAATTTATCACCATGATGGAAACGAGATGCGTACATACGTCTCTTTGCACAAAATGAAACTAAGAAGGAGTGAGAATAACTTATAAGATGACTAGTGATAACAAACGTCAGTCAATCAGAGAACGGCGTCTAAAGAAACAGCGCCAGCGGCGATTTTCGGTAATTTTAGTTGTTACAGCCGTCGCTTTGGTGTTAGTAGGCCTGGGATTCTTGCCCACGGCAATAAAGGCGCTAACTCCAGTGGGTGAAATCGTTGTTCCGGAACCAACTCAGCGTTCGTCGGTAGATTTTAACACCATGGGGAACCCCGATGCACCAGTGGTGATAGTGGAATACTCCGATTACCAGTGCCCATACTGCAAGCGGCATGCAGACGAGACCGAACCACTGATTACTGAGAACCACGTTGAAACCGGTGAAGTGTATTATATACGTCGTTCGTTTGGAAATTACATCAGCGACAATCTACAACGCGGCAGAACCGAATCCATCGATTCGGCCGAAGCAGCTTACTGCGCAGGCGACCAGGAGAAGTTCTGGGAATACAAGGACATCCTGTATGCCAACTGGCTTGGCGAAGATGCAGGATCGTACACAGAAAAGCGGCTCATGGCGATGGCGGAGGCACTAAATCTGGATATGGACCAGTTCCGTTCTTGCTTCACGGATCACAAGTATCGTGAGCTTGCGCAGCAGGACAGGTTCGATGGTACGAAAGAGGGTATTAATTCAACGCCCGGGTTCTTAATAAATGGAAAATATATCCTTGGAGCCCAGCCTTATGCGGTCTTCGCTCAAGAGATCCAGGCTGCGTTAGCCGCATCAGGAAATTAAACTCTCTTCTGTCAAGTTAAAAAATAAAAAGAATCCAGAACAGGAAACCTGCCGATGGGCGGGTTTCTTGTGTTTAAAGTCCCCGGATCTACTCCTTCGCCAGGGTTGGCTCTGCCATGCCGGCAGCCTGGTTTTCTTTCAATTCCAGCACAAAGCAGAGTGAGGACAGGCGGTTGAGGTAGTGTAATAGTGCCGGGTTGCTGATCTGTTCATCGTGCAGCAAGCGTGCAACCCGGCGCTCTGCTCTGCGGACGATCGTGCGAGCCAGGGCGAGAGCGGCTCCCCCTGGTGAATCCCCTGGCAGGATGAACTCGCTGGGAACATCTACGGATTGACCGGTGTTTTCTATTTGCTGTTCAAGCCAGGTTACGCGTGAAGCGTCGATAACCCTGAAGCGAGCGGCGTGGTTTGGCGTTGCGGAAATCTCTGCCATCATGTTGTAGAGATCACGCTGAACAACCAGCAGCAGGGGTGCGGTTTCCACGGACTGGCAGGTTACTCGCGCGAGCCCTAATGCTGCGGTCGCTTCATCGATCGTGCCTACGGCTTCCGGTTGGGGGTGGTATTTTGGGACGCGGCCTTCACCTAGCAGCCCGGTATTGCCGTCGTCACCTGAACGGGTGTAATAGTCTGGCATGGCTAAATTATAACCTGGACTAGTCCGATTTACGTTGTATAATGATCAAACATTATCTGCGCAGGTCAGCAAACAAGCCAGCCCCGTTTTTCGGGCGCAGATTTATGTTCGCGATATGTTTATTGGGTCAAGGAGTAACCAGGCATCTCGAGTCGTGCGCTTCATTCACTCGAGGAGTATGAAGCCTAGTGGTCAGTCACGATGAAATTAATGGATTGTCACTCTGAGCCCGATCGAACAATCTTCACCGTTAGATCGGCAGCGAAGAATCTCAGGCAACGCTGTGAGAGATTCTTCACTCCACTGCGTTCCGTTCAGAATGACACTTTCCATCTCACTCAGTGTGATCGAGGACTAGGTATAAGGTACCAGGAGGTTAAAGATGCAGTTACGTTGTTATAAGTGCCACAAACCATTTGCAATCAGTAAAGATGCTGTAAACGCGGCTTTGGACATGGTCGTTGCGGATGACTTACAACATTATAATGCTCAGTGTCCGCACTGCAAGCGTATGAACCGCCTCTCCAAAGAAGAGCTGCTGCGCGCAGCCCCTCTTTGGAAACCGCCCGAGGAGCAAGAGACCGTAGATGAATGATGTGCGTCGCAGCCGGCGTACGATCTGGCTCACGCCTGAAGGACCCATGTTGTGGGGCAGCGGCGATAGTGATATGCTCAAATACGTGCCGATGTGTGACGTGATCCTGCAGGCAGGTACTCTGCGTGAATTAACCAGGGCGGTAGACAGGCTCCTGCTAGTTTAGGTGTCCCCTCAATGAGCTGTAAGATCAAGGACGGCGTGTCTCCTGCTATCCTTCCACCGTGGATGCTCTTTCTACCATGAACCCAGCGGCAGTGAAATATCAAGTTTCGCGGCAGACGTTTTGTAATTCCCCTCTGAGACCACCTGGAGGTTGCATGACCGTCTGCGCTGGTACGAAATCACACCCTGCTGGTTAAAAAAAAGAAGGCCCGAGAGGAGGGGTGTTGATGCTGGCTTGATGAACTCCCGGGCTTCGCAGAATTATATCACACATAATCTAAAAACGCACATCTCTTAACAGATTTTTTCATTAGAATCATTGACTTTACCGAAAAAGGTGCCAACCAAGGCGGGAGGGGTATATGTGGGTTGAAAGTCTCCCAAAAAAGGGAAATGTTTTGTTGGTAAACGGGGAAATTTGTCCCAACGTGGCTTATTCTTCTGGCGTCTGGTTCGAACGCAGATAGAGGTAATTTATTTCTCGGATACGCGCGCTCAATGATGGGCTCATGGCTTGCTCAAGCATACGCCATGTCCAGTTGCCGCTGGGGCTGCCGGGATAGTTCATACGCGCTTCGTTCCCGAGGCTGAGAAAATCCTGCATGGGAGCCAGGGCGAATACGGCCACGGAAGCCCAGCAGGCGCGGATCAGGTCCCATGCCACGCTGCTCCCGTCCCGGTTTAGATAACGGCGGTATAAGTCCACCTCGTTCTCGTCAACACGCTCATACCAGCCCAGGGCGGTATCATTATCGTGCGTGCCCGTGTAGACGATGCAGTTCTCTGGATAGTTGTGCGGCAGGAAAACGTCTTTTGGTCCTGTGGCGAAAGCAAACTGCAGGATCTTCATCCCGGGAAGCCGGAAGTGGTCGCGCATCTCTTCGACATCCGGGGTGATGACGCCCAGGTCTTCGGCGATGATGGGCAGGTCGCCCAATGACTGGCGCATGGAACGGAAGAAATCCATCCCCGGGGCTGGCACCCAGCGCCCTTTTTCGGCAGTCTTGGCATCACCCGGGACCTCCCAATAGGCGGCGAAGCCACGGAAGTGGTCGAGGCGCACAATGTCGACCATCTCCAGGACGGCGCTCATGCGCGCCAACCACCACTCGTACCCACTTTTTGTGTGCAGTTCCCAGCGGTAGAGGGGGTTACCCCACAGCTGACCGGTGGGCGAGAAGTAATCGGGAGGGACACCGGCGACCACGGTTGGAAACCCGTTTTTATCCAGGTAGAAAAGTTCGGGATGTGCCCATACGTCAGCGCTGTCGTGCGCAACAAAAATGGGTATGTCCCCGATAATGCGGATGCCAAACCGCCGCGCGCTCTGGTGCAGCCTGTCCCACTGGCGGAAAAAGAGGAACTGGCGGAATTTCTGGCGCTGGATGGCGGCTGTGTGTGTGCGGCGGGCTTCAATCAGGGCTCCATCATCACGATCACGCAGCCGGGGTTCCCATGTGGACCATGGAGCCCCGTCGTGGGCTTCTTTGAGCGCCATAAACAGGCTGAAATCCTCAAGCCAGTAAGCTTGCATGGACTGGAATGCCTGGAACTCAACACCCAACTCGGGGGGAGCCTGTTTTTCGAAGCGCGTGTAGGCGCGGTCGAGGATACCCAGCTTCCAGGGGATGAGCCCCCCGAAATCCACCTGTTCCTGGGAAAACCTGGGTCTATCGACCAGGTCGTTGCTGTGCAGTAAATCATCCTGCAGCAGAGCTTCGGGGCTGACCAGGTAGGGATTGCCCGCAAAGGCGGAAAAACACTGGTAGGGGGAGTCGCCGTAACCGGTAGGCCCGAGCGGGAGCACCTGCCAGAGTGAACAGCCTGCTTGGGCGAGATATTCGATCCAGCGCTGCGCGGCGGGTCCAATATCACCGATGCCGTAATCGCTGGGCAGGCTGGTGGGATGCAGGAGGATGCCTGAAGATCGTTCAAACTTCATAAGGCTGTCTCTTGGTCTGGATGTAGTCGCCACTTCGTACAATGTCCGAGATGAAATCTTCCGGGATTACATCGGTGCCAACGATGGCTCCCGCTTCGATGAGCATGCCTGGCGGGAGGAGGCTGTTTTTACCAACCATGGTGATGGCGGGTTCTTCAACCGACTGGATACTACCAACCCGCGCATTGCTACCAATCCGGACGCGCTTTTCTATAACGCTGTTCTCAACGATGGCATTGGTTTCGATCACCGAATCGGTCAGGATGACGGAGTTACGGACCACGGCTCCCGATTTCACGTGCACACCCGGGGAGAGGATGCTGCGTTCGACATGCGCCCCGCTTTCGATCACCGAACCGTCAGTGATCATGCTGTCCAGGATCACAGCACCTGCGGCGATGGACACGGGCGGGCGCTCCTCCGTCCGAGTGTGGATGATCCAAAGGCGATCGTTCAAGTTGATGGGTGGGCTTTCACTGAGCAGGTCCATGTGGGCCTGCCAGTAGGAGGTTATCGTCCCAACGTCCACCCAGTATTTTTCGTAAGGATAAGTGAATACGGACCTGCCTCCAGCGACCATGCGGGGCAGGATGTCCTTTCCAAAGTCATGGGAAGATTTATCTGCGGTGCGGTCTTCCCACAGCGCGTGATCCAGGGCGCTGTAGTTGAACAGGTAGACACCCATGTTAGCCAGATTGGAGGGGGGGTGATCGGGTTTCTCTACGAAGGATGTCACGAGATTGTTTTCATCAACGCCCAGGATGCCGAAGCGTGAGGCCTCTTCCTCTGGGACGCGGATGCTGGCGATGGTGAGCTCGGCCTCATTTTTTTTGTGGTACTCGATCATGGCGGAATAGTCCATTTTGTAGATATGGTCGCCGGAAAGGATGAGGATCAGGTCAGGAGAACCGATTTTAATGAAGCGGAAGTTCTGCTGCACTGCATCCGCTGTGCCCAGGTACCAATCCGATGCGCCGCGTGCCTTATAGGGTGAAAGGATACGCACACCACCGGTGAAGTCGCGGTTCAGGTCCCAGGAACCACCCGCGCCGATGTGCTCGATCAGTGAGTGAGGGCGATATTGGGCCAGGATCATAACATCGAAGATGCCCGAGTTGACGCAGTTGGAGAGTGTAAAGTCGATGATTCGGTACTTACCGGCGAAGGGCACGGCCGGCTTGGTTCGCTTGGCGGTGAGTATGCCCAGGCGGGAGCCTTCACCCCCTGCCAGGATAACTGCGCGTGTTTTCATCTCTACCTCCTATAATTTTTGCTGAAAAATTTACCCTGGTACACGGATTTCAGGCACTCTGTTCACTCGGCGTTCGTCCGTGTACGTTCCGTGGTTCGCCGTACCAGGTCCTGGTAGAACTCCAAATAGGCTTTAGCGGAGCGCGCCCAGGAAAAGTCTTGCCCCATGCCGCGGCGCTGTAAAGCCAACCAGGTGTCTCGATCTTCGAAAACCTGGTTGGCACGCAGCAGCGCGGTGGCCAGATCACCTGATGTGGGTGCCTCGAACAGGAAACCGGTGCTTTGACCGGGATCATCGTAATCGGTGATGGTATCCACCAGCCCACCGGTGGCGCGGGCGACGGGGACGCATCCGTAGCGCATGGCGATCATCTGGGTCAGACCGCAGGGCTCGTAACGGGAAGGGATCAGCAGCGCGTCAACGCCGGCGAAGATGCGGCTGCTGAGAGTCGAATCGAAGCGGATGGCGGCGCGTACGCGGTCCGGGAACTCGACCTCGAGCTGGTAAATGGCGCGCTCCAACTGCGGGTCGCCGGCGCCGAGAACGATCAGCTGGCAGTCCTGGTCGCTGACCTGGCGCAGCGCATCCGGCACTAGGTTGACACCTTTTTGGAAGTCCAGGCGCGAGACGACACCGAACAGCGGACGCCGGGGGTCCTGCGCCAGGCCGAACTCGGTTTGCAACGCGGCTTTGTTCAGGGCGCGTTTCTCCAGCTGGTCGGCATCGTAGTTGACCACCAGGTCGGGGTCGCTGCGGGGATCCCAGCGCAAAGTGTCTATGCCATTCAGGATGCCGCTGATGGAGGATGCTCTGCTGCGTAGGAATTCATGCAGACCGGAACCGAAAGCGGGGGTCAATATCTCTCTGGCGTAGTTGGGCGAGACGGCCACGATGTGGTCGGCGGCGAGCAGTCCCAGCGGCAGGGGCAGGTGCGCTGCCCAGACGGGGAGGTCCGAACCGCTGGCGGGGGGCAGCTCGAAGGCGGTCAGGGCGGCCTCGGTCCCGATCCCCAGGTAGGGCAGGTTGTGCAGCCCGAGCAGTGTGGCGGTATGCTGAAAGAATTGGTCGCCAGCGGCTGTCACCCGGGAGCGCCGGGATGGCAGCGGGTCCTGGCCGCGCGCGCGCGCGAGTGCGTAGATGGCAGGGGCAGTGTGCCAGTCGTTGGCGTGCAGCACATCGGGAGACCAATCCAGATAGCGGGCGAGCTCCAGCGCGGCCAGCGAAAAGAAGGTGAACTTGCGGCCATCCTGGGCGGGGTCGGCAGAATAAACCGGCGCGTCCGGAGCGATGGGCGCGCCGGCGATCAGGTACACGGGTAGGCCGTCCAGTTCGATGTGCAGGGCTTCGGCGCGGATGGCGCCACCTGCGGATGGAACGTCGAACACGCCCACCGTGCGCAGCTTGTAAGCCTGTCGCTGGATGGCGCCGTGAAAGGGGATCACCAGGCGTACGTCAATGGAGTCGTCGACGGTCTTAAGAGCGGGCGGCAGCGAACCGGCAACGTCGCCCAAGCCGCCGATCTTTACGAATGGGTCGGCTTCGGAGGCCAGGAAGAGCACACGCAGGGAGGGGGGCATGAAGATATCCAGGATCCAGGTAAGATGATGTAATTTTACCCGATTATGGGGGGATGAGCGGAAAGAACGCAGGACTTTGTACCAGGAAAGCTACCTTCCTTGCAGGAATGTGGCCTTCCTGATAGGAATGCGGTATTTTGAAGCCGGGGAATAATTGTTCCGCGAAAATGAAACAATTAGAAACAATTATCCTGGGGCAATATTCGGGAGGCGGATTACTTCGATGACCTTGCCCTGCACGTGGACTTTATCTGCCGGGCGCAGGATGGGGTCAAAATCGGGGTTGGCGGGCTGCAGCCGCACCTTTTCGCCCTCCAGGAAGTAGTATTTGAGAGTGGTCTCATCGTCATCTTCCAGCCAGACGGCAAGCATGTCACCTTTGGCGGCGATGCTGGTCGGTCGTAAAACAACGATATCACCAGGCAGCACGCAGGCGTCCTTCATGGAGTAGCCCGATACGCTCAGCGCGAACAGGTCGTCCTGGGTATGGGGCATTTCCCCGGAGAGCTTCACCCAGCCTTCGACCCTTGAGTGGTCCCTGGGGTCCACACAAACAGGCTCGCTGGCCACGATCTGCCCCAGTATGGGAACGGAACCCGGCGGGCGAAAACCCATCTCCGAGAGGGCGGCCCAATTTAATGAAATACAGCGCCTGGTCACCCCGCCTTTGACCGGTGCGGCGCCCCCGACAGCGGGTGCCAACCCAAGCCCGAGCAAGCCCAGGTCCTGGAACTCGTTCAGGTAGCGGTGAATGGTGCAGGTGCTTTTTACGTCCGTTTTATCGCGAATTTCCCGGTAAGTGGGTGAGAAGGAAAACCGGTTTATGTGCACGATGACGGCATTCAAAACTGCCTGGCGCATTTCCAGCCGCCTGCCTGAGTATTTGTCAATAAGTACATTGTTCATCCCCGAGCCTCCTATACACCTGATGCGAGCATAACCATTATACTAGAACAGACGTTCTAAGTCAAGGGCATTTTGCCAGGTAAACGGAGGCCGCGGAAACAAAATGCAGAGATAGATGTTCGATCGGAGAAGCAAAAATTCGAGAGCGGGGTAAAGGTAAGCGGGATAGCAATCCACGATCCACTGTCCACAAAAAACAGTTATTTAGGGACAAACGGAGGGGCGCTGTGTCTCTGCTGCTCCCCCACACATTCCAATCCGGGTGCGCGCCTGGCGGATACGACATGGTGCCATTCCAGATAGTTCAGTGTCCCGCCAATATTCTTATGGACCTAGTAGTTAGTCACACAGAATTACTGATCCTTGCTTTGAAGGCTAAACCCAACAGCGATCAAAAAACGCAAGAGACGTTTAGTAACTTATGCAACGATCAGTAGATGGAAATCAAGTCATTTGAAAAATATTTTCTATTATTTCCACCCTCTGAAAATTCGTATTTGGTTCATGAGTCATTATCTCACCACGAAGACACCAAGTTACCAAGAAACACCAAGTTTTTAATATTTTACCTTTGTCAATCTTGGTGTCTTTGCGCCTTGGTGGTGAAAAACCTACCAGGTCACAAGGAAACCACGAAACACCAAACATGGAGCGTAGTCGAAGTGGCAGTGAAGAACCTCCACCTGTGTTTGGAAGATTCTTCACTAACAATCATCATGACTCCAATCAAAATCGGAGTGATTGAGTACTAGAATGCGCTCAGTTAAACAGGGCGCTAGACCGGTTTTGTGTACCAGGATGCGACCCAGAGGTCCGCATAAGGGTCGGAGACGTTCGGATCACCGGCGATCTTCACCCAATACTTCTCGGGGTTCTCATCATACCCGGAGGTCGCTTTTACCCTGAAGCGCTCGCCATTCCATGTCTTCGTCTTGACGCGCCCCCACGGAGAAGCACGCACATTCAGCGTGCTGCCTGTCCCGAGGAATGCTATCTCGATCAAAGTTGTGTCCGGGTCTGGCTGCGGTACTGGGCCGGGCACCTCTCCGGGCGCGCTGATGTCTGTACCAAATAGTGCATTGAACTCGGCATACGTGCCGTTGAACCAATCCCCGTCTATGGTTGAATCGGGGATGCCGAAAGGTTCGCCGTTCTCACGGTTGGTGTCCTGCCAGAATCTCCAGCACTCATCACCAAAACGTACGGACCAATCCCAGGGGAGCCTGGGTTTCTCGGCGAACCAGTTCGCAACCCACAGGGGTCGCGGCCTGGCAGGGTTCATCAGGCGGGGAATATCGGTGTTGCCGGGGGAAATTGCGATGTAGCTGTCCCAAAACCCGGCACTGGTGTAGATGCCGGCGGGTTCGCCCGTCTTACCCTCCAGGTTGAGCAGGTATTTTTGCGTCCAATCCTGGCGAGTGGATTTCGTCACTCCGCTGGCTCCTGAGCGGTCTTCATTATCCATCCACCACCCGATGTCGGGCGGTGAATCTTTGACCCATTCATAAAAGGCCAGCGCCTGCTGTTTTGTGCTGACCGCGGATGCGTACCTGAAGTAATGATAGGCGCCCATCGGCACCCCGGCCTCTTTACCGCCGTAGTAGATTTCATCGAAGTCGCTGTCTTTTGACTTCTTATACCCTGCCCGTACGATGGCAAACGAGTAGTATTTCTTAAAATCATCCCAATCGATGTCGTCGTGATCGTCCAGGTTGTGCGTAGAAAGATCGACTCCACGGGGATTTACGGATACGTCCATTGTTCGGCTCCTTTTTAAGATACTGATGTTCCAAGAATTCGTTCATGCAGGACCGGCAGCGCGATGGGGGTCAGTGGTTAGTGGTCAGTGATTAGCGATCAGTGGTCAAGGAGAAGCGCTTGACCTCGGCAGAATGGGAAAGCACCATTCTGCGGTCTGCTCGGAGATATCACCGCAATCCTGGCGACAAATCTGGTCTTTGAGATCCTCTCCCTGCGGGCGTTAAGAGGGAATGGAAGGTTTAATGATTGAACTGGTCTGGTTTCTCCCCTTCCCACATGAAAAGCTGATTATTCTTTTAGCCCCTCCAGCAGCTTCTCCACCCGATATTCTGAACCCTGCCCGGCGGTCTGCAGCTCCTTTACCAGTTCGTAGCAGGACCGGATGGAGTCGACCAGCGCCTGGTTGTCCTGGGGACCGCTGGCGGCGAGGGCTTGCAAAACGGCTGAAACGTACATCCACCAGGTCAGCTCCTCGAAGGCTTCCTTGTTGAACCACAGCACGCCCTGGTGGCGGTTGACGCCCAGGAAGTCCTGCCCATCGTAGTCTTTCAGCCAGGACTGTAATACGGAGCAGGCAGTGGCACCATCATCGCCGTCCTGCCACCAGTTCTGGTGAGTGACCAGCAATTTAACCAGGCGCACCTGTCTCCAGGCATCCTCCTGCGTCATGCCAAGTTCTACCAGCGTCTCAGCGATGATCTTACCCAACAACCACTCGTCGATCCAGGACCGGCTCACTTCTGTGTATTTGGAGTCCCACTCTTCCGTCCCCCGCCTGTTGGTCCCAATGACTACTTTCCCCAGGTCTTTGGTGACCAGGTAGCTGAACAGCGTGGCCCAAACGCCCGTTTCACCGCGTTCCAGGGGCATGCTTCCGTCAGGACCGTTACCCAGATACTGGATCGCACGCTGGTAACGCTTCGATCGTGACTTGGGAAAGCGCTCGCCAATAACCGGCAGGAACAGGGCGGCTTCTATTTGCCCCCCTAATTTTTCCGCGATGGATGATACATCCGTGGAGATCCCAGTCTGGATGCTGATCTCTCGCAGCAGGACGAGTGTTTTTGTGCGTGTTTCTTTAAACGCCTGGTTAAGCGTATCCGGCTGCGAGGCTGATGTCACACGGTTGTCGACCAACGAGCGGTACATGCCCGGGTTGACCAGCTCGCGAAAGGCGTGATGCAGCGGCTGCAGGTAGAGCTCTTTGAGAGCTTCTTCGATCGAAGGTACTCCCCGTCCGTCCAGGTATTCGGTGAGTTGGGCGTACTGCCCCCTCTTATTGTCCCTTACCTCTCGGAAATCCAGGTACACGCGGCACTGATAAGCGTGCAGTTCGACATACATTCCGGCCTGGTGGATCTCTGCGTTGTCCCGGATGTATTCCAGCCCGCTGATCTGATCGCGGAAGATGACAAAGGCGTAAGGTTCTGGGCTCAGATCGAGACCTTCGGCGAGGCTTTTCTGCACGAGGACACGTGCTCCTGTTGATTTATCCAGGTAAGCGGCAGACTGGCGAATCCAGCCCTTCGTCTCGGCGTACTTGTTGTGGAAGATGACCAGGGACCGTTGATCGTCGGCCTGGTTGGAGTAGGTGAAGACGTCTTCGTTGACGTGCCCCTCGGGCGTATAAAAATCGTACAGCAGGAACCCCGCCACGTCGGCGAACAGCCAGCGCTGCTTGAGCAAGGGGAAGATCTCGCGCGCGTGGCGCTCGACCAGGTAACCGTCCGGGACCTCGTCCCAGTAGGCCACCCGGTACTCCATGCCGTATTTCTCGGTGAAACCCTCGATCTGCCCGTGCCCGAACATGGGCAGACCCGGCAGGGTGGCCATCAGGGTGCAGATGCCGAAGTACTTGTCGCCTTTGCCGAACTGGTCTACGGCGGTGCGCTCGTCGGGGTTGTTCATGAAGTTGACGTAGCGTTTGAGGATCTGGGGGTCGAACTCCAGGGTGTTCTTGATCACCAGGCGGTATTCCTGGTTCTTCTCGTCGCGCAGCATGTTCATGAAGGCGCTGTTGTAGACGCGGTGCATACCCAGGGTGCGTACGAAGTAGCCCTCCATGAGCCAGAATGCCTCCGCCAGCAGCAGGGTATCGGGCACTTCCTGGGCGACGCGGTCGACCACCTCGCGCCAGAACTCGACCGGGAATACTTCGTCGAAGCGGGCCTTGGTAAGCCCGTGCTCGGCGCGGCTGGGGATGTCGCCCCCGCCGCCGGGCTCCGGGAACCACAGCCGCTGGTAGTGCTTCTTGGCCAGGGTCATGGCGGCGTCGAAGCGGATGACGGGGAATTTGCGCGCCACGTGCAGGATGGTCTGGATGACGGCCTCGCGCACCTCGGGGATCAGGTAGTTCAATTGTGCGGTGTCGTTCCAGGGCATGGATGTGCCGTCGTTGCCGTGGTAGATGTACTTCTCTTCTCCGCTCCTGAAGTCGAGGCGTTTGAAGACCACGGCGGCGTCGGTGTTGTCGAAGTAGTGGTCCTCGATGTAGATACCCACCCGCTCGTCCGAGGACAGGTTGGGTCCGTTGAAAGAATAGGAAGGGAAGGGGGGGGTTTCGAGGGAGATGAACCAGTCGGGATGTTCGATCAGCCAGCGAGAGTCGATGCCCATGTGGTTGGGCACCATGTCGGAGGATAGGCGGATGCCGCGCTCCCAAGCGCGCTGGCGCAGGTCCTGGTAGGCCTCGTCGCCGCCCAGGTCAGCGGCAATATCGTAGCTGAAGAGCGAATAGGCGGAGGCGACCGCTTCGGGGTTGCCGCGCATTTGCTTGATGGTGCGGGAGGCGGTGCTGCGCTCCCACAGCCCGATCAGCCACAGCCCGCTGAACCCCCATCGGGCGAGGGTTTCCAGTTCCTCATCCGGGATTTGATCCAGGCGGGTGATCGCCCGCTTATATTTCTTGGAGAGCTGGTCCAGCCACACGTAGGAGTTCTTGGCGATCAGCACCAGGTTGGGCATCCAGTCCTTGTCCTGGCTGAAGCGTTCCGGCTCCAGCTCCAGGTCGCCGAACTCGTAAACGTAGGACGGTCCGCCGCCGCCGATGCCGAAGATGGCCTTTTCCTCTTCCTTGATCAGGTCCAGGCTGCTCAGCAGGCGGTACAGGAACTCCCCCAGCAGGAAGCCCCAGCGTGTGCGGATGTATTCTAACTGCCCGGAGAGCGAGTGCGGCACGGCGATGGCCGGCGAACGCAGCATGTCGACCAGGTTCTGGTAGTCGGGGCCGAATGGCGGCTGGGTATCGAAGAAGTCGTGCAGGCTATCTAAAGCCTGAACGTAGGTGGTTTCCCTTTCCAGATTGGCGTCGTCAAACAGCTCGTGGTAGGGCGATGTGGCGGGGTTGGCGTTGGTCAGCCACAGCATCAGCAGCTCTTCCAGGAGGATCTGGCGGTTGGGCGCGCTCTCGCCGGAAGCAGTGAGCGACTTGCCTTCCAGGTATTCGTCGATGGTGATTTCCCGCCGGTAGACGCTGAGGGGCGGGAACTCGTCCGTGAACTGGCTCAGCAGGGAGTCGATCTGCTCCACACCGATCTTCTCTTCCAGCCATGTCAGGGCTTCAGCCATCACCTGCGGGTTTCGTTGGCGGCGGTATTCACCCACGACCAGGTGCATGATCTCGTCGATCAAACCCAGGGCGTTGATCTGACCGGCGCGCACGGCCGTCTCAGGATAGCTGATCAGGTCGCGGTGGTCGTTGATCCTCTGACTGAAAGTGCGCGCGGCGTGGAAGTTGGCAAAGATGACGTTGCCATTGAAGGAGAACAGCGATTGGTCGAACTGGTAATGGTCTCGCGCCTGGCGAGAGATGTGGAATTCGTAGGTTAAAAGTTCTTCACTGGGCATACACTCTCCGTTTGATAATGATCGCAGTAGCGGTTCATATATTATAACCTATTGACGTTTACCAAAGTTGGCTGAGGTTTAGCCGAGCATGACGAAAACATTCCAACAAAATATCGGGGCGCCGTTTTGCCATTTGCTCTCGAGTAAGGTTTATGGTTTGCCATGTCATACTAGTGTTTTAACCGATTTTCGTCTACGCCAATAGTACATAGACATTCACGTTATGGGGTTGGGGCAGGATCGTAAGCGGAGAACCTGAATACAATCCCCAGGAGAGCGTTGATGAGATGGATGGTACGCGTTAACGGTTATAGAAAATGAAAAAAACTTATGCGACTACCTGGAAAAATCGGAGCATACCATTGAAGAAGCGATAGATCCCTACCTGGGAGAAATAGAAGCTCAAGCTTGCCAGGATTAAGCGCTGACCATTCTTTCCAGATTCATTCCCCAACCGGCAGACGCCGGATCATGGCAACCGTGATATCGTCAAAGGGGTCCGTTTCACCGGTAAAATCACCCACGGATTGAATGAGCGTGGATAAGACCACTTGAGCTGGCTGGTGCTGGTGCTGCGTTATTAAGGACTGTATCTTATCGATACCAAAAAATTTTCTCTGGGCGTTATGCGCGTCCGTTACTCCATCTGTGTAAAGCAGGATGAAGTCACCGGGTGATAGTTTGACCTTATTTTGCGTGAATGGGGTGTCCTTCAAGATGCCCAGCACCATGCCTGTGCGTTCCAGCATGGCCAGCTGCCCTTGCCGCGTTTTGGCGTGCAGGTGATAGAACAAAGGCGGGTCATGACCGGCGTTGACGTAGGTGACCTCTGCGCTTTGTGGGTCGATTTGAGCGTAGAAAAGTGTGACAAACATCCCGTCCGTTGAATCCGCACAGATCAGGTGGTTAGCTTTTGCGATGCCTTCAGCCGGAGAGGCGGCGCTGGTGATGCTGGCGCGTATGACGGAGCGTGTCATGGCCATAAACAGAGCCGCCGGCATGCCCTTATCGGTAACATCCGCGATGACGAGTCCGACGCGTCCATCCTCGAAGGGGATAAAGTCGTAGTAGTCACCGGCGACCTGGCGAGCCGGCTGCCAGGTGGCTGCGAATTCCCATCCAGGTACCTGGGGTGCTGTGTCCGGAAGCAGGCTGGCCTGAACCTGGCGCGCCATCTGCAGCTCGCGCTCCAGGCGGCCTTTTTCAACCGCCAGGAGGTACAGGCGCGCGTTTTCGATGGCGATGGAGGCGTTAGAAGCGATGGCGGTGAGCAGGTCCTGGTCGGAGACCGAGAAGATGCCGCTTTGCAAGTGGTTGTCCACGTAGATCACACCCAACGTTTTGTCTTTCAATATTAAGGGTACGCACAGGATCGAACGCAGCCCGAGCAGCATCACGCTCTGGCGCATGCTGAAACGCTCATCGCTCCGGGCGTCACTAGTCAGGATGGGTTGACCTTCGATCGCCACACGCTCCACGATGCTGAGCGACACCTGAAACTGGGGGTCGTCGATGGTGTGCTGGTCGATGCCGCGCGCGACCTTAAAAACCAGGCGGTTGTTTTCATCCAAGAGCATCACAAAACCGCGCTCGGCTTTCATAGCCGCGATGACCTCATCCATCACCCGGTTCAGGACTTCGTCCAGGTCCAGTGAAGAGTTGAAGGTCTGGGAAAGACGATAGAGCAGGTCAAGCCGACCGCGAGTGCGTGGAGAAGTTGAATGGTTAGTCATTATGATTTATCTTTTTGCTGAACTAAGAATATGTGCAAGCGACCAATAGCACGTAGGTTTGACTGAAAGCAACTGACCGTCACTGGATGTTTATCTGCGAATTACTGATGCAAGATTTTTATAGTCCAGAAAACTCCAGAACTAAAGAAGGCGTGATGATAGCCAGCCGAAATATTCAAGATCTTGGAAGTCGTACGTTCATGTCACCAGCTGGGGGCGTATTGCACGGATCAGATCCATGGATGCCAGGGCTTGATCTGCGCGCAGCTCGAAAACGATGGGTCCGTCGAAGTTTGCAGCTTCCAGGCGATCCAATAGACGGCCGACATCCAGGTCTCCGGCTCCCAGGGTCTGGTGATCCTTTCCGTATCCAATCAACATCTGCGGACCAAACCAGGGTCCATCGTGCAGGTGCAGCTCGCCCAGGCGCGGCAGACAGCGCTCTAAGGCCTCGAAGAAATCAACCGGGCCAGAGAAGCCTACCAGCACATGCCCGGTGTCGAAGCACAGCGACAAGTCGAGCTCGTCGGCCAGCTCCAGGGTCAGGTCGAAGGGAAACTCGATGGTTTCGATGGCCAGCTGACGCGGCGGGATGCCTGTTTCTGACAGCAGGGTCTGGATGCTCTCACGCGCCCCGTTCTGGAACTGGCGCAGCAGGAAGTCGCGCGCTATTTCAGGGATCAACATGCGATAGAACTCGGCTGCCATCGCACCGGTTGCATGCAGTACGTAGAACTCAGGTTCAAGTGGGAGCGTGGCCTGAATGCTGTCGACCAGCGCCTGTACAGATCCCCTGCGCACAGGTGTAAGCAGGGTGGAAGGTTCGACCGACCACAGGGGCAAGTGGACCGTGTAGCTCACGCCTGGCTCGTGTTTTAGAGCGGCAAGCGCTTCGATAGAGGCTGGGGCGAAAATATGGGGCAGCAGCGTTCCCAGATCAGCGCCTAATTCTATTGGATTGAAGCCGAGTTCAAAAAGTTCCCGCATCAAGGCGGCCTGATCGAAGCCGGCGACGTGTGCAAGCGCCTGCTCGGGGGGTAGATCCCGAGGTACCAGGGAATCGATCTGCATGGCCATGATGCCGAAACGCATGGGGTTTCCTCCTACGGGTTGATTATCTCATAAACTGACCTGGTTGAACATGGGAACTGCAGTACTATAAAACAAGAACGTTAAAATCAAAGTACAAAAGAGATTTTTACAGGTTCCAAGCCCCTTCTAGTAGTTAGGCAATTCGCCGAAAGAAACTTAACAAACCGTTAGAACACATGCGGCGAATTGCTTAAGTAATCGGCCATAATCAGGCTGGTATCTTGTTAAATTACTTTCGGCCGATTACACAGTCACACTGAATGAGATGGAAATTGAATTATGTGAATACTATTTTCTTATTTTTCACCCTATTAATTTTCGTATTCGGTTCATGAGTCATTCTCTCACCACGAAGACACCAAGTCACTAAGAAACACCAAGTTTTTAATATTTTTTTCTTTGTGCATCTTGGTGTCTTTGAGCCTAGTATGATAAAAGAAAGACACGGCAGACCGATTATTGAGCCTTGGTTCAGGAAGAAACCGTCACTA
>Ga0209013_10000859_pt1 | contig 27928 bp, 17 predicted proteins | sample Cruoilmetagenom2_FD_187291 | JGI IMG/M metagenome (GOLD analysis project Ga0209013, IMG submission 187291) | Oil polluted marine microbial communities from Coal Oil Point, Santa Barbara, California, USA - Sample 2 (SPAdes) (version 2) | ecosystem: Environmental > Aquatic > Marine > Oil seeps ...
GGGAACGACATTCTTCGTAAGCTCGTCGGGTATGCCCGCGGTTCCGTGCATCACGCCCAACAGACCGCCAACCGTGGCCGCCTGATTGTCGCAATCGTAGCCGGCCGAGACGGCGATCCCGACCGTCTTCACGAAGTCCCCCTCGCCGTAGAGCACGGCCAGGATTCCGCACAATCCGTTGACGAGCGAAGACACGCCGCTTTTCGGGGCCTTGTACGAGCCCTTTTCGTAGGCGAAGTACTTGTCGTGGATCTTCTGCCGTGTGGTCCGCCAATCATGGCCCTGCTCGTGCCACCTCACCACATCACGCATCCCCTCGGCAAAGGGGCCCTCGTTGGGAACGGCCTCTATGGCCAGCTCGACAAGTTTCTGCGGGTCCTTTTCGAAGAAGGCGGCGCTGATCATGACGCCGTAGGCGATGGTCGCGTGCGTGCCCCAGTCGTCATTGGTGATCCGTGCCCCCCACAGGGCCCGTTCGCCGGCCTTCTTCGTCATGCCCGGGTAGAAGGCGCTCCAGATCTCGTTCACCAGCTGTGGGTCGATCGCCCACCAGTTCGGGTTGTTCGCCTTCCGCCCCGTGTCAGGGGCGACGAGGCCTCGGTCCATGAGGCCGCGCGCGGTGGCGTTGGCGACCCAGATCTTGCGGTTGATGTGCTTCTTCCACATCTCGGTGATCTCGGCATGTGTGATGTCGAGGCCGTACTTCTCGACCGCGTGCAGGGTGACGAACTCGATATCCGTGTCGTCGTCGCTAAAGGCGCCGCCAACGGCAACGCAGACGTAGGGGATGTGACCCCGATGGTCTTCGCGGTTGATCTGGAGCTCTTCGTCGTCGGCGTACGTGTAAATCCGATCCACCAGCATCGGGAGCGGCTCGTCCACGTATTTGTTCTCGAAGGGCAGGCCGAGGTAGTTCCCGACGAGCTGCCCGAGCCAGAATGCGGTGGCCTTGTCGACGAGCTCGGCTTCGCTGATTGCCCGCTCCTCCGCTCGAACGACGGCTGCGAAGAGCAATGGAACGACCAGACAGATGACGACGCGTTGGATGTGGCGCATAGTGTCGTTGATTCCTTTCTTGGGAGGGATAGGAGATTCGTTTATCACGGGTCGATCGTAACACGCATCTGGGTCCGAAAACTGGGGGGTCATGGCGTGTGCGCCTTGGTAAAACAGGGGCTTGGCTCATTTCCGCCGCCGGCCACGGGATTCAACGTGGCACCCATGCTATAGAATTTACCGGGAGATCGATACGAAGCAGAAAGGACATGTCATGAGGGGCTGGAGAGCGCCGATCTTGGTTTTCGCAGGCCTGTCGGTATTGGCTGGAACAGCCACCGCAGCGGGAGATGTTGACACGGAGCGCGACCGGTATCTGCTTCTCGATTCGCGAATCATTGACAAGGTCGAGAATGCTCACCTCACTGTCGGCGTTGTCCAAAAAGACGAAAACAATCCCCTTTTCGGGGAAGACAAACCGTGGGAACCCCGCTTCGACAACCCCTATTTGAGCGTCATCTACGATGAGGAAGAGAAGATCTTCAAGTGCTGGTACAGCATCTTCATCAAGTCGGACGCGTACGACGAGTTCCCCGGCGAAGGCCTGCCGTCTGACCAACGGGCCTGGATCGAATGGCAGAAGGGGAAACGGAAATTCGGCGTCTGCTACGCCACGTCGAAGGACGGCATTCATTGGGAGAAGCCGGAACTCGGCCTCATCGAGTTCGAGGGGAGCAAGGAGAACAACATCGTCATCGAGTACAACCACGGGGTGACGGTGATGAAGGATCTGCACGAAACAAACCCGCAAGAGCGCTACAAAGCCATTCACCCAGAGGACGAAAGCAGCTATGTATGGTTCTCGACGGACGGCATTCACTGGGGGGAGAGAATTGACGTTGGCTCCATCGATCATGGCGACACGAACAACTCTGTGTGGTGGGATCCCGATCTCGAGCAGTATGTGATCATTACCCGCCACTGGGGCGGTGAGAACACACCCGGCTACCCCGCCGGCGTTGGGCACCGGCAGAAATCACGCAGCGTCTCGAAGGACTTCCTCAACTGGTCGGAAGCCGAATTGGTCATTGACGGGCTCGATGTGGGTCTGCAGATTCACGACATGCCGGTCGTCCGTCACGCCGGTGTCTACCTGGGCATGGTCGGTCTGTTTGACATCGAGGCAAGCAAGCAGTGGACCGAGCTGGCCTGGAGTCCCGACAGCATCGAATGGCACAGGATCCAACCCGGTACGCCGCTGATCCCCAACGGCCCCGTCATGGGCGACTATGACTGGGGCTGCATCTTCGCTGCCGTTCCCCTGATCGGAAAAGAAAAGATACGCATCTACTACGGCGCCAATGACGGAAGATTCATGGCATGGCGCAATGGATTTGTGGCTCTGGCATGGTTGCGGGCGGACGGGTTTGCGGGCTACGAGCAGATTGCCGGGGGAATGAACAAGACAGGTTCGATCACGACCAAACCCGCTACAGTTGTCGGCGATTCACTGCGAATAAGCGCCGACGTCGCGCCATCCGGCTATGTCAAAGTCGAAGCGCTCAGCGAGCGGGGCAATGTACTGGCCAAAGGCGAGTTGGTCACGACCACGGTAACGGACGCCCCCATCCAGTGGAAAGACGGATTCGATTTTGAGAGCCTCGAGGGGAAGAAGATCGCGCTACGCTTCGGGTTGAGAGAGTCAAAGTTGTTCTCATTCAGCTTCGAGTAGCGGTCGGGCCGGTTGGCCCTAAAGGAGATGCAGGACCATGGATGCTGATGGAGGAGGGCGCGCCCGGCTAAGTCACTCGGAGTTGCTCGAACTCAAGCGGTGGAATACACCGACCATCTACAACGGATGGGAGCAGATCACGGATCGTGATGCGGCGCACGAGTGCTTCAACCTGGAGGTGTGCCGCGACTTCATGCCGACAAGCATGGCTTTGTCACCATTCCTGAAGACGACGAACCGGGTCTGTTGGAAGCCGCCCGGTTCATGGATTCGAACGAATGCCGGACGGTAATAGCCGCGGCTCGGAGCTCGCAAGGCAAAACCACTGAAGAGATTCTCCAGGCGATCGGTCAGGCTGGACAGGAGTTCAGCCTGAATGCCAAGAAGCAGTTTGGTGGAAAAGGTGAATGGTAGGACGGGTGCCACCCAGGTGGTGATTCTGGCACCCAACAAATTGCCACCCATGCAGGCCAGAAAAGATTAGAAATTTCTTCCCGGCGCCATTGAGTCAGTCCAGCTCGTACACTCTGCTTGCCGTGCCGCTGAACATGGCCGTTTGCTTTTCTTCGCCGTACTTGGCCGCAATCTTTTTCAAGGCGTTCCAAAGCACGTGGTACGAGATCGAAAGGCGATCGACCGGGAAGTTGCTCTCGAACATACACCGATCAGCCCCGAAGCACTCGATCGTGTGGTGATAGTAACGGGCCTGGGCCTCCACAAATTCGTCTGAAGAGGGCGGCACATCGCCGAGGTCCCATCCGAAACCGTTGAGGGGCATGGCGAGCCCACCGAGTTTGGCGACAACGTTTGGACGTTCTGCGATCGCGGCGATGTTGTCCTTCCACTGCGCGAAAATCTCCTCGCGCTTGCCGGCATAGGGCCCAACGCCCAACGGGGTGCCAAAATGGTCGAGAATCAGGGTCGTTCCAGGCACCGCTTCGGCCAGGTCTCTGAAGTCCGGATTCTGGTGATGATAATGCCACGTCTCGTAGGTGTAGCCTCGCTCGCCGAGCCGAGCGAGGCCCTGATGGAACTCGTCTCCCGCATAGAGGCGGTCCGGCGCTCGACCTTTATTGTGAAGTGAGTCGAGATAGGAATCTCTGGCGCCGTAATGGCGGATGCCGCGAAACAATCCTTTCCCCGCTTCCTCGTGCGCGTCGAGCAGTTCGTCGAGTTCGGCGATGGGCCGCCTGAGATCGGCGTGGGCCACGATGCCGGCGATCGGCGGATGCCCAAATGTCCCCGCCCCATCCATCGTGCGCGAAGCCGAGGCGATGCCTTCCACAAAGACGGTTTCGCCGACGGGCTTCAGATGTTCGGGGCCATCCTCACGGTAGCTTGCGCGACATTCGACAAAAACCGTCTTGACCACGTTGTGGCCCGAACTCGTGTCCCCCCAAAGTTCCTCCAACACATAAGTCGATCCTGACCGTTCCCACAAATGGTGATGGGGGTCGACAATCGGCCGCTCTGGATCGACGATGGGTTCCGTGACCCGCTCGAGCCACTCGCTATTGCCCGGGAACGCCTCCACCAAGTTCGCCTCCTTTGGAAAGGTGCCACTGATCACAACCTGAAAACCCGCGCTGGCTCATGTCATGAGTCTAGTCCATCGGCACCGGATCTACAGATCCGAAGTTGAGAGTTTTCAACTGCGGCCAGGCCACCCGCTTAACAATGCGTCAATGCGGTACGCGGTACCCGTGCGACACACCTGATAAACTTGTAACAGTGTGTCAAGTTTGAGATACTCTTGTGAGCTTGGGTGGCGCAGATAGGGCTTCGCTTAATCCCGTCCGGGTCGGGGAACGCGAAAAGTAAAATTTTGTAATCTCTGGATGCGAGATGCTGATCGGGCACCCCGAGTGGAAGTATCCTATTGAGGCGCCTGGGACCGAAGACGTGCCGAAGGGAAGATCTACCACTCATGAAATCGCTCACCACTGCGTTTCTCACTCTCCTGCTGTTGCTTACCCTCGCCTCGTGCTCGGGCAAGGGAGACAAAGATCGGACCTGGGCCGAGGGGGCGGCGAACGACGAGGACCGGAAAGAGGAAGCGGTGCCGGTCGATGTCGTTGCCCTAGAGCACGGCACCATCGAGTCGGCGCTCCGGTTCTCGGCCACGCTCGAGGCCGAGCGCGACGTCCGGGTTTTAGCTGAGGCCCAACGACAGGTGGTCGAGTTGCGGGTCGAGGAGGGCGACGGCGTCAAAACCGGTGCGTTGCTCATCCGGCTCCAGGACGACGAGCAGCGGAGCGCGCTCAACAAGGCCGAGATCGAGCTGCGGCAGGCGACCCGGGAGTACAACCGGCAGAAAAGCCTGTTCGAGCAGAAGCTGGTGAGCGAGCAGGTCTTCAACGACACGGCGTCGGCCTTCGATCAGGCCGAGATAGAGGTCGATGACGCGCGGCGCAACCTGACCTACACCGAGGTTCGGGCGCCGTTCGCCGGCGTCGTCACCGAGCGGCTGGTCAACGTCGGCGATTACGTGACGCTCAACCAACCGCTGTTCCGCATCATCGACTTTAACTCCATCGTGGCCCGGATCTACGTCCCCCAGAAGGAGCTTCCTTCGCTCGCTCCCGGGCTCTCCGCCCGGATCACGGCCGACGCGGTCGGCGGCGCCATCATGATCGGCACAGTGGACCGCATCGCTCCCGTCGTGGATCCCGGAACCGGGACGGTCAAGGTCACCCTTGCCATACCCCGCCAGCAGGGGTTGCGCCCGGGGTTGTACGTCGAGGTCGAATTGGTGACGGCGGTCCACTCCGACGCCCTGCTGTTGCCGAAAATGGCCGTGGTCTACGACAATGACCAGCTCTTTGTCTTCCGGTTGGGCGACGAGCGCCGGGTGGAGCGGATCAAGATCCAGCCGGTGCTCGAGGACGTCAACAACTTCGAGCCCGCCTCCGGGCTCTCAGAGGGCGATCAGATCGTGGTCGCCGGCCAGGCCAGCCTCAAGGACGGCGCGCTCGTTCGCCTGCCCGGTGATCCGGAGCCCGAGGAGGACGGCGAGGACGAGGCCGAATCGTGATCAACGAGCGCGAATCCCCATCGGCGGTGATCGCCGAGCGGTCGTTCCTCGTGGATCGGCCAGTGGCGATCCTGATGGTCTTCCTCGCCACTGTGGTCTTTGGTATCTTCTCCTTTCTCCGGCTCCCGGTCTCGCTCATGCCCGAGCTCAGCTACCCGACCCTGACCGTGCGCACCGAATACCCGGGCGCGGCCCCGGAGGAGGTCGAGAACGACGTCAGCCGACCCATCGAGGAGGCGCTCGGTGTGATCGGCGGGTTGCGTCGAATCTCGTCCATCAGCCGTGCCGGTGTGTCCGACGTCGTGCTCGAGTTCAGCTGGGGGATCGAGATGACCCAGGCGATCCAGGACACCCTGGAGAAGCTCGATCTGGTCTTTCTCCCGATTGAGGCCGAGCGGCCGCTGATCCTGCGCTTCGATCCGACCCTCGATCCGGTGCTCGAGTTGAGCCTGTCCGGCGATGGGGTTCAGTTCGAGGGCGAAGAAGGGTTGCGCCGGCTCCGACGTCTGGCCGAATTGCAGATCAAGCGCGCCCTCGAACCGGTCAAGGGCGTGGCCGCTGTGCGGGTGCGCGGCGGTCTCGACGAAGAGATCCACGTCCTGATCGAGGCCGACCGGCTCCGCCACACCGGGCTCAGCACCGACGATGTGATCCGTCGGCTGGCCGAGGAGAACATCAACGTGGCCGGCGGAACCCTGCGCGAGGGGCGCACCGAGTACATGGTCCGAACCCTCAACGAGTACGCCAACCTCGAGCAGATCGGCGACACCATCGTTGCTTCCAAGGAAGGTCGCCACGTCCGGATCCGCGATCTCGGTGAGGTGGTCTGGGGCAACCACGAGCGCCAGATCGCGACCCGCACCGAAGGCCGCGAAAGTGTTCAGATCGAGGTCTTCAAGGAGGCCGACGCGAATATCGTCGCTCTCGCTGAACGGGTCAAGGAACGGGTGGGCGAGCTGGATCGCGAGGTTGTGGAGGGATCCAAGCTGACGGAACGGCCACGCCGCGACGGGCCGGGAGGAGGCCGCAGCACCCTGGCCGACGAGCTGTATCTCGCCGAGGGGGCGATTCTGAACCTTGTGGCCGACCGTTCGGTTTTCATCCGCAACAGCATCGACGAGGTCCGCAATGCGGCGGTATTCGGTGGGGTGCTTGCGGTTCTCGTACTCTTCCTCTTTCTCCGCAACGTCCGCTCGACCACCATCATCGCGATCTCGATCCCGATCTCGATCCTGGTCACCTTCGCCCCGCTCAACCTCTTCGGGGTGAGCCTCAACATCATGTCGTTGGGAGGGCTCGCGCTCGGGATCGGGATGCTGGTCGACTCGTCGATCGTCGTGCTCGAGTCCATCTTCCGCTGTCGCGAGGAGGGCGACGACGTCCCAACCGCTGCGGTCCGCGGAGTGACCGAGGTTCGGATGGCGGTGATCGCCTCCACCCTGACCTCGATCGCGGTCTTCGCACCGATGGTCTTTGTCGAGGGGGTCGCGGGCCAGGCATTTGGCGATCTCGGACTTGCGGTGGTAATTTCGCTGCTCGCGGCCCTGGTGGTGGCGTTGGTCTTCATTCCGATGCTGGCCAGTCGCCAGGGAATTCGTCTCGAGGGAACGACTGGCGGCCTGTCGGTGCTCATCCCGTCCCGAAGCTATCGTCAGTTCAGAAGCGATGTTGCGGGCGCCCTGGGTTCGTGGAAGCTGATCGCCATCCCGTACCTGTTGGTCCGCTTGGTTATCGGCACGGTCTTCGAAGTCGTCGGTTCGGTATTTCTCGTTGTGACAGGTATGTTCGCGGCGCTGTTTCGCTGGATCATCGTGCCACTCGCGCGGCGCCTGGTGGAACTGTTGATGGCGCTGACCCTCATCACCACCCAACCGCTGCTCGAACTTCTCACCAGAGTCTATGAGAAGACCATCCGTTGGGCACTCCGCCGCCCCTTGATCGTCGGCTTGATCGCCCTGGCGACCCTCACCGCGACGGTGGCCGTCGCTCTGAGCCTGTCCAGCGAGCTCCTGCCCGAGATCCACCAGGGCGAGTTCACCGTCGAAGTGGCCCTCCCGGTGGGCACACCCCTCGAGCAGACCGAGGAAATCCTCGGCCCGGTGGAAGCGGCCATCCTGGCAGAGCGCGAACACATCGAGGCGCTCATCGTCACCTTCGGGTTCGATCCCGCCACCTCGCAGCGCTCCGACGAGGGCGAGCACTCTGCACGGTTCAAGCTGATTCTGGAGAGCTCGGACCCGCGGGTGGAGGCCGAGGTCCTGGCGAGGATCCGCACGCGTCTTGACGAGATCCCCGATCTCGAGGCACGAATGGTGCGACCGGTACTGTTCAGTTTCCGCACCCCGATCGAGGTCGAGATCCACGGCGACAACTTATTGGACCTGCGGCGGATGTCGGACCGGGTGGCGGAGGTGATGGCGGCGATGCCCGAGCTCGCAGATGTTGAGACGAGTCAGCGGGTCGGAGCCCCCGAGGTCCAGGTCGAGTACGACCGGGAGCAACTGGCGCGCTACGGACTCAACATCGAAACCGTAGCATCTCGGGTGCGCGATGCGGTCAAGGGAGCGGAGGCCTCGCTCTACAATCTGGGCGACCGCAGAATCCCCATCGTGGTTCGCTTCCGTGAGGCCGATCGCCGCCAGGTCACCGATGTGGCCGATTTCCTGGTCAACCCCGGCGGCGACCGGCCGATCCCGCTCGATGCGGTGGCCGACGTGAAGCTCGCCGAGGGCCCGTCCGAAGTTCGGCGAATCGATGGGCAGAGGGTGGCGGTGTTGTCCGCCAATCTCGGAGAGGGCTCGCTTGGCGGCGCGGTTTCGGCCCTCGACGAGACCCTGGTCCGTGAGATCGATTGGCCTACCGACATGACATTCTTCATCACCGGTCAGAACCAGGAGTGGGAGCGCAGCCGATCGAGCCTGCTGCTCGCGCTTTCGCTGTCGATTTTTCTGGTTTACGTGATCATGGCGGCCCAGTTCGAGTCGCTCCTCCAACCGCTGATCATCATGCTCACCATACCGCTGGCCTTCTTCGGTACTGTACTTGCGCTCAAAGCGCTGGGGATTTCGCTCTCGGTGGTGGTATTTCTCGGCATGATCATGCTCGCCGGAATCGTGGTCAACAACGCTATCGTCTTGGTGGACTACATCAACCGTCTCAAACGGCGGGGCATGGACCGCGTCCAAGCGGTGGTCACCGCGGGCTCGGTCCGGTTGCGGCCGATTCTAATGACCACCGCCACCACCGTGCTCGGGCTGCTTCCCATGGCCATCGGGCTGGGCGACGGCGCCGAGATCCGCACCCCCATGGCGATTGCGGTGATCTCCGGGCTCATCGCCTCCACTGCGTTGACCCTGGTGATCATCCCCAGTATCTACTCGGTCGTCGACGCGATCAGGGAGCGGTTGTTGCAGAGGTCGCGGGCTGATTCAGTCCCGGAGGGCGCTGCATGATCGACGACAAACGTCACATCGAAGAAGCCCTGCCACGGTTCTCGCTGAATCGGCGGATCGGGGTCCTGGTGCTGCTCGCCACGATGATCGTAGTGGGGCTCGTTGCAGCGCTGGGGATTCCCCTCGAGCTCATACCATCAGGTTTTTCAGCACCGTTTCTTGCCGTCAACGTACCCTGGCGCGATGCGCCGGCGCAGGAAGTGCTGGAGAAGATCGTCATGCCGCTCGAGGACGAACTCAGCACGGTGCGAGGGGTCGAGTCTCTGTTCTCCTTCTCGACCACCGGTTTCGGCCGCTGCTTCCTCAACTTCAAGAACGGAACCGACATGGACGTGGCCTACCGGGAAGTCCGCGATCGCATCGAGCGGGCTCGTGCCCTGCTGCCTGAGGACGCCGATCGGATTTACATCCGCAAGCAAAAACAAACCGCCATCCCGGTCTTCGTGGTCGGTCTCGCCATCGATCCCGAGCTGACCGATCCCTACACCCTGATCCAGAAGCAGATTGTTGTCCGGCTGCAACGGATCGACGGGGTCGCCTCGGTCGAGATCAACGGGGCGCTCGAGAAGGAGATCTTCATCGAGCTCGACCGCGAACGCACGGAAGCTGCTGGGCTCAACATCTACGCCCTGGCGCAGGAACTGGGGCAGGACAACTTCACCATGGCCTCGGGCGATGTCCGGACCGGCGGCCGCAAGCTGCTGCTTCGCTCGGTGGCACGATACCAAAACCTCGAGGAACTGGAGGATAGGGTGGTCGCGCCTCAAGTCCGTCTGCGCGACATCGGTTCGGTGAGCTACAAGCCGCCCGAAGCGCGATTCCGGGTCCGTGCCAACTCGCGGCCAGCGGTCGCCCTCATGGTGCTCAAGGAGGGGGACGCCAACGGCCTCGAGGTGGCGCGGGCCATCCGTGGGGAGCTGCTGGCACTGCAGGACAAACCCGCCCTGCAGCGGATCTTCATGTTGCCGCTCTTCGACCAGGGACGGGTCATCACCGAGAGCCTCGATACCCTTCTCGACAGCGGCAAGATCGGCGGGCTCTTCGCTATAGTCGTCCTCTACTTCTTCCTGCGACGGTTTCGGATGACTCTCATCATCACCCTGGCCATTCCCTTGAGCCTGCTGATCGCGCTCACCGCCATGTTCTTCGCGAACGAAACGCTCAATATCCTGTCACTGCTGGCGTTGATGATCTCGGTCGGTCTGCTGGTCGACAACTCGGTTGTTGTGGCTGAAAACATCCACCGCCTCAACCGGGCGGGTCTGGCGCGCCGTGAGGCGGCGATACGCGGCACCGCCGAGATCGCCCTGGCGGTGGTGATGGCCACCCTCACCACCGTGGTGGTATTTCTGCCGGTTTCACTGGTCGGTGGCCAGGCCCAGTTCGTTCTGCTCAGGCTGTCGATTCCGATCTCGGTGGCGCTGCTCGGATCCCTGGTGGTGGCCGGGGTCTTTGTCCCGCTGAGTGTCTATCTCACCCTTTCTGACAGCAACGGAAACGGCGGTCGAGAAGCCTTCTTCCGTCCGGCTTACCGCCGTTTCGTGGCGGTCATCGAACGGATCTACAACGCCTCGTTCGGCCGGCTCAACCAGCTCTACGGCCGGTTGCTCGCCGTTTTTCTCAGCCGGCGCCTCGATCTGGTCCTCGTGATCCTGGCGATCTTCGCCATCACCGTCGCAGTGCCCATCCAGCAGGTCGAGTTTGCCATGATCCAGGAGGAGGAGCGCGGTGATTTCCGGATCGACGTCCGGCTGGAACGCAGCACAACGCTGGAGGAATCCGAGGCCTTCTTTTTGGAGTGCGAGGCGATCATCGAGACCGCGGCGAAGGAACTCGGTCTTTCCGGCTGGTTTATCAAACACCGTGAGACCTTCGGCCAGCTCCAGGCCTTTTTTACGAACCCCCGCACCACCGATCTCAGTCCGCGCGAGGTGACCAAGATTGTGCTCGAGCGGCTTCCCAAACGTCCAGGAATCACCTACTACACGGGTCAGGAATCGGAGGGCGATGAGACGGGTGAGCAGGTCCAGGTGGTGACCCTTTACGGCGAGGACGCCGAGCAACTCGAGACCACTGCGGAGGATCTCGAACCGCTGTTTACCGCGATCCCCGGGGTGCTCGGAGTCAGGGCGTCGGGCGATCCGGCACCCTCGGAGCTCGGTCTGGTCATCGACCGGGAGCAGGCGCAGCAACAGAACATCAGCCCGAGAGTGGTGGCCGGGATGGTCGGCTATGCCCTGCGGGGCCAGCAACTCAACCGATATCGCACCGACGGCAACGACATCCCGGTGAGGATCCGTTTTCTCGAAAGCGATCGCGAAACGCTCTCACAGCTGAAGAGCTTCTACCTCCCCACCGGTTCGGGCGGCTTCGTCCCGCTGTCCTCGGTGACCGATACCACCTACCTCAATACAGCGCGGCGGATCTTCCGGCGCGACAAGCAGACCACGCACACCATCACTCTCGAGCTCGAGCAGGGCAAAGAAGTGGAGGCCCGGCGCCGGGCGGCTGCGCTCGAACATACCGTCGATCTTCCCGAAGGCGTCCGCTTCGGTCAGCCGCCGCGAGCCGACCGTGCTGCCGAGGATGTCCGCAGTCTGTTGCTGGCGGCGGGTCTCTCTGTCATCTTCATCTATCTCCTCATGGGCTTTCTCTTCGAAAGCTTCACCCTGCCGCTGTCCATCATCCTCACCATCCCGCTGGCCGGGCTCGGGGTCTGGTGGACCCATTTCGGCTTCGGCTACAACATCGATTTTCTCGGCGGGATCGGGCTGGTGTTGCTTATCGGCGTGGTGGTCAATAACGGCATCGTACTGGTGGACTACGTCAATCGACTCCGCAACTCAGGGATGGATCGGACCGAGGCACTGCTCACAGCGGCCAAGCGACGATTCCGGCCGATCATGATGACCGCGCTCACGACCATCTGCGGGATGATTCCGGTGACCCTTTCCGGGTCGAACTCCACCGGCCTGAGCTACACCAGCTTCGGCCTGACCCTCATCGGCGGCCTCACCACGGCAACCCTCTTGACCCTGTTAGTGGTGCCGGTCTTCTACACCCTGTTCGACGATCTCGGAGCAACCGCTGGGGCGTTGCTCAACGCGCTGCGATCGAGGGGTGTGGTGGAGGCAGAGGTCGGTCCCGGCACCCAGAGCAGTCCGTCTCCTTCTCAGTAAGGTCCCCGCAACGGTGCCACTCGGGCTTCATCCGCACACCTGGCTCTTCAATGAAAAGGCACCTATGACGCACGACATCATGAAGATCATGATGGGTGGCCTCCCTCCTGCCAACATCGCAACTCATGACCGCTTCGAAGTCCTTCAAGGCATTTGTTACAGGATTTGCAGGTGCCCGGCTCCATGTGCCCATTGGCCCAATCACCAACCAGACCGGGCTGACGGATGAGCGGGCGGCACATCGAAACCATGTCCGCTTCGCCCCGCTGAAGCACTTCTTCCATCAAACCGGGTGACCTCAAACCGCCGACCATGATGACCGGAACGTCGACCTTTTGTTTGACCTCTTTGGCCCATGAGCGGAAGAAGCCCTCCTTTTCGACGCTGTTGATGCCGGTTCGCCACTCGGTACCGGCATACCACCTGCCCCTCAACCCCTGGCTGATTTCCAGAGCGTCCCAACCTTGCGCAGCGACCATCTGGGCAGCTTTCAGACCTTCGTCGAACTCCAGCCCACCCGGAAATCCATCCTGGACACCCAGTTTGATGAGCAGGGGGTAGCCGTCGCCAACTTCGCTGCGTATGGCTTTCAAGATTTGATGGTGAAGACGGAGTCGATTTTCCAACGATCCGCCCCAATCATCGGCGCGGCGGTTGGCGTAGGGAGACAAGAACTGGCTGGGCAAAAAGGCGTGGGCCGCGTGGAGTTGCACCGCATCGAATCCGGCCTGTTTCGCCCTGGCCGCCGCATCTTCGAAGGCGCCGATGACCTCCCAGATCTCATCCTCGGTGATGGCTCGGTAATTTTCGGGAAAGTAGGGATCGTCTTCGATAAATGACGGCCCCATGGCCAGTTCTGCTTTGTTCCTCAAAAACTCGGCTCTGTCACGCCCCCCGTGAAAGAGTTGCATGGCCACCCTACCGCCACGCGCATGGACCGCGGCTGTCAGTCGCGCCAGACCGGGGATGCAGTCATCGTCGGCGAGTGAGTTCTGGTGGGTCGCAATTTGTCCGGATACATGGGCGTATGTGATGCCACTGATGATCAGGCCAACCCCGCCGGCAGCCAGATTCGAGAACAGTTCAATCTGCTTGTCGGTAACATGACCCACGCTATCGGCCAGACAATCGCAGGTAGCGGATCTGACAGTCCGGTTCCGTAATACGAGATCGTTGATCCTGGTCGGTTGAAAAAGCATGCTCACGCGGTCATCCCCTCCACGATGCTCCACAGATTACAGGTCCCCAACGGCGAATCGCCCCATCGATTCCAGCTCACATACCTGTCGAGGTCTCTGAAGTCTGGCCCCAGTACGGTTCACGAAGCTGTCGTTTGAGCACCTTGCCGAGGGCGTTGCGGGGGAACTCAGCCTCGCGCAGCTCCACTCCGCTGACCCGCTGAACCTTGGCCACGCGTTCGTTGACCCAAGCTTTGATTTCCTCGGGATCGGGCTCGCTGCCGGGGGCGGCACGGACCAGCGCGAGAGGCGTCTCGATCCACTTGGGATCGGGCACCGCGATCACCGCCGCCTCGTAGACGTCCGGGTGCTGGATCAGCACCTCCTCGATATCGGATGCGAAGATGTTGACGCCGCCGCTGACAATCATGTCCTTTTTGCGGTCGAGGATGTAGAGAAAGCCGTCCTCGTCGAAGCGTCCGATGTCGCCCGATCGAAGGTACGCCTCGCCATGCTCGGTGAACCACACCACCTCTTCGGTTGCCTCGGATCGGTTGAGGTAGCCCTGCATCATGCCGCCGCTCATACCGACGATTTCGCCCGCTTCGCCTGTCGGCACCTCGTTGCCGTCGTCATCGACGATGCGAATATCCGTGCCCGCGATGGGCGGCCCGACCGATCCGGTTTTGGCCACCACATCCTCGGGTTTGAGAATCGTGCCCAGACCCTCGGTGAGGCCGTAGAGCTCCATCAGCCCGGGTCCCATCTCGTCGAGGATACGGTGCTTGAGCGGCAAGGACAGGGTCGATCCCATGGAGATCATGACCTGGAGGCTGGAGACATCGGCATTCGCGAATGCGGGATGATCGAGAACGGTCTGGTACTGGGTGGGCACCAGAAAAATATGGCTCGCCTTTTCCTGTGCCACCACGTTCAACAGCACCTCGGGATCGAAGGCCGGCAGCATGACGGTCAGCCCGCCCGCTGCCATGGAGGGCAGCAGAGTGGCCCAGGTGGCGTTCGAAAAGAGCGGCGTCGAGATCACCACAGTCGATCCCGAGTGGATGCGGAACTCCACGCCCATTCCCTGAGTCATGTCAGCTCTCGTGTGCTGGGTGTGGACGATGCCCTTGGGCACCCCGGTCGTACCGGAGGAGTAGATGACCACACACTCGTCCTGACCAACAGTTTTGACCCAGGGGGTTTCCTCCGAGGCCTGGGCGATGAAGTCCTCGTAACCGGTCCACCCTTCAGCCTCGAAGCCAACCGCGATCCGTCCGCAGTCCTGGAGCTGATCCGCAATCGGGAGAACCAGCGCCTCGTGCGGAGTTGTGACAAAAACGAAGCGCGAGTTCGAATCCTCGATCAGCCTCGCCAGGATCTCCGGATTCAACAGGGTCGACAGCGGTGCCAGCACGCCGCCCGCCCTGATCACGCCGTAGGTGATCTCCAGGCCCTGCTCACAGTTCTCTGAAAGCAGGCTGACCTTGTCGCCCTTTTTGAGTCCGGCCTCGATCAGAGCGTTCGCAACCTTGGCAACCCGCGCCTCGAAATCGCGCCAGCTGACTCTTCGGTCACCAATGACAAACGCGGTTCGCCGGCCCCGAAACTTGGCGTGCGTCCACACCGCGAAGCTGATATTTCTTGCGAATTCATATCCGCCCATCACCTTCACGAACACCCTCCCAATCGAACGACCCGATTATTGCAGAGTCGGGAGCCTGTCCGCGATCAGGACTGGTCCATCTTCCACGGCGGTTCGGTCGGCATCTCGTTGAGCTCTGGATGGTCGAACGGAATTCCCAGGGCGCGTTTGGCCACCGCTTTGTACTTCTCCCAGTCGGCCAACTGGTAGATCACCATCCTCTGGGTGGACAGCGAGCCCTCGGCGTGAATGGCCAGGACGCCGCCAAAAGTCGAGCCCAGCTTGATCACCCCGTTGATCGCCTTGATCCTGTCCTCGGCGGGGAACTCGGCATCTCCCTGGAGGTATTTCTCCATGTACTTGCGGGTCTCCGGGTTCTCCCACTCCTCCATCGAGGGAATGGTGGCCGCGATGCCGCCGGTGATGTCCTGGACGTACTTCATGGCCTCGTGCCACTGCGAGGCGTACCAGTACTTGGCCGAATTGGTGTAGACCGGGTTCGGGATGGCGAATCCGGTCTCCTCATCGATCACCGGATCCAGGGCGGCGGCCTTGCCGATCGCCTCGGTGACGTCGGCGTACTGGGCGAGCCAGGCCAGCTGGTCCTGGATCCGGGGTGCGTGAGTCAGACCGTTGTATTCGGCCATCAGCCTCGCCAGCCCGGCGACGTACTGGAGCTCCACGTGCTTGTAGGTGGCGGCGGTGAGACGGTGGTAGCGGGCAAATGAGGTTGCGTACAGCCTGGAGAACTGCCACTCACCCGCGAGGAACACCCGCTCCCATGGAACGAAGACGTTGTCGAAGACAATCATCGGATGACCGCCGTCGTGTGATCCGGTGGTGGCGAGAAAGGTCACTCCCTCGGCGTTGCAGGGCACGGCGCAGGAAAGGGCGTAGTCCTTGCCGTTTTCGGTGTGGCTCCTCGAGGGCATCAACAACAGCTCGTTGGAGAGGATGGAATCGCTGATGTGCAGCTTGCACCCGGTGATGGTGATCCCCTCATCGTTTCGATCGGCGATCCGAACGTAGAACTCCCCGTGGGCCTGCTTCGGGTCCTCGGCGTGCAGCTTGCGGTTTCCCTTGGGATCCGACATCGCGGCCGAAATGCTGGGGTCGTTCTTCTTACACCAGGCCCGGTACTTCCGCATGTTCTCCGAGTAGGTGGTGCCAATCTCGGCATCCATCTTCTCGCACGAGTACGCGACCCCGTTGAGGGCATCGATGCCAGTGAGCCGGGAAAGCCCGATGTCCCGTTGCATCAGCGTCTGCACGATATCCCGCCGTCGTTGCAGATCCTCACCGGTTTCGGGCATTTTGAAGGAGAATGACACCTCCTCGCCGTCCTCCTCCACATTGAAAAGCGCCCGGTGCTCCGGCTGTTGGGCCATCCAGAACTCGGAGGCGCAGCGCTCGACTCGCTCCTGGTAGCGGGTGGGAACATCCTCGACCCTCTCTCCGTCCTGGTAGACCACCCTCCCATCCCTCAGACTCTCGACGTACTGCTCCGCTGTTCTGATCATCGTTCCCCCCTAATTGAATGCGATGTTTCGTATTCACCCATGTCGTTTTGTTCTTCTACCGTCTGCAATCGGCATCTCGATCTTTGGATCAGAGGTCTGCGACCTCTCACCAATTCGAGGGAAGTTCGGTGGCCGCTTCTCAGAAAACGCAGCCATCCCCTCGGCCAGATCGGGCCATGTCATGCTCTGGTCTTGCAGGGCCTCGGTGTCTTTCATCGCGGACCGGAGCGGCTGCATCAGATAGGAATAGACCTGTCGTTTCATGTGCAGCAGCGAGGTTGGAGAGGCCGACCGGGCCAGCTGGCTGATATAGCCCTTTGCCTCCTCCAACAGTTGATCCGGCTCCATGACCCGATGGACCAGGCCAAGGTTCAACGCCTCCTCGGCTCCGATCTTGCGGCCGGACCACAGCACGTCCAGGGTCTTCGAGATGCCGATCAGCCGCGGCAGCAGCCATGCCGTGCCGTGCTCGCCCACCAGCCCGAGACCCGAAAAGGCAGTGCTGAGCACGGCCGCCGAGGACATGAATCGCAGATCGCTGAACATGGCGAAGGAAAAGCCGAGGCCCACGCAGGGGCCGTTGATGGCCGCAATCACCGGTTTTCGCAGCGACATCAGATAGCTGCACGGTCGCTCGAAGTCCGCTGACGCGTGTTCGTGACGCGGCTCGCTGACGGGAAGTTCGCCCCCATCTCGGGCTACGTCCGTGGAACCGGCCCGCTCCATCTCCTCGACCTCTCCAAGGTCGAGCCCGGCGCTAAAGCCGCGGCCCGCACCGGTGAGCACGATGCCCACAACCGCCCGGCTTCGATCGGCCTCGATGAGGGCATGACGAAGCTCCTCGGTCGTGCGAAGGGTCATCGCATTGAGCTTTTCGGGCCGGTTCAGCGTGATCGTTGCAACCGGATCATCGATTTCGAGCAGCACGTGCTGGTAGTTCATGAGTACATCCTCTTAGACCAGTCGAATCCGGGTGCCACAGATCATCACGGTCTCGTCCGATACTTCGCACCCCCGAGCCTCAGCCGCCACGAGCAGCCGTGCCCGGTCCACGACCTCGACGTCGATCCCGCCCAACCCGGTGCCACGCCCATCAGCCGCCGTCACGAATCTGATGGAGCCTTCGTCGAGCCGGATCTCGGGGTTGTGTTCCGCATCTCGAGATACCGGCCGCTGGGTCACCTCGCTCCAGCTCGAGGCCAGTTCATCTGGATCGTCGCACTGGATCTCGGCGGCCACGAGCGAGCGAATGACGTCGGTGCGTCGGGCGCGCTGCCAGTCGGGACCGGCCGGACTCCAGGGTCCCGTCGGGCTCTGGTCGCCGGTGTTCCGTCGGATATCGACCAGTGCCCCGGGCAGGTCCTTGGGGTGGAGCTGAATGCCGGAGGTGTGCTCGTCCGAGTCCTCGAAGACAATCCGGATACCGAGCCGTTCGACCCTTTCCCTCACCGCCCCGATATCGCCGCACTGCAGGATCGCCATGTAGCCGCCGTCGCCGTCCCGGCGTTCGAGAAAGCGCCCGGCGGTGGTGTTTTCCTGGATCGGAGAAACCACCTCCAGAAAACTGTTGCCGATCGGCAGCATGATATTCCGAAGCCCGAATTGATCAAGAGCCGGGTCGCTATAGGCCACCTCGATACCGAAAATCGCATTCAGGTCGTCCTCGACCCGGTCGAGATCGGCGGCCACGAGGCAGATTTGTTTCAGGCGCAGCATCGCCCCCCCCCGATTTCAGATGAAAACGAGAAGAACCAACCGGCTGCGAAAGAAGATGCCAAACGCCTCATGTTTAGAAAGCAACCAGTAATTGTGAGATTCCATTTCAATTCACTGCATTTTCAATCGGAGAGACTGGCGTTTCGAATCAAACATCCGTCGCCAAGACTTCTGCGAATGCAAGGCTTGGGAACACCAAGGAACCGACGTTGCCACAAACTTGGAACGGTGTATCATGTTTGTTGATCTCTGCCGGACAATCATCGGCGAGCAATCCGGAGAGTGATGACCTCGGCACCAATACAACTCGAGACGTCCGCGCTGCGGAGTCGGTGCGAGGCCAAAGTGCCGGCCCACCGCCAGGGCATCCTCGAGGGCACCAGAACCCTGCCGGCTGAAGGCGGTCAGAACGGACTTTCGACGAGCAAAGCGGCTCGGGGGGCCGATCTGGAAGACGGCCCCCACACCGTGTTGATGGAACTAAAAGGTGTCAGTTTCACCATTGCGCCAATGCGGAACATGGGACCCGTCGTCACGGATGTGGGTCTTCGCTCCTTCACGGAGAACTCAACGGTGGAGACTCGAGATTGCTCAGAATGACAATGGCCCGAATCCAGCTGATGAAACGGATGCATAAGGCTCGAATGACGATCCGCTTGCGGATCCTCGGCCTGCTGGTGGTTGCGTTCATCGCCACCCTTCCGGGCCTCTCATTGGCCGAGGAGCGGTCTGAGCTGTCGGCCGGCGTCACCGACCACGACATCCATCTCGACGGGTTTCTGGACGAGGTAGGGTGGCAGAACGCGGGGGTCATCGCGGACCTCACCCAGCAGGATCCCAGGCCAGGGGAGCCCACGCCCTTCACGACCAAGGTTCGGGTGGTGGTGGATGCCGATGCCCTCTACATCGGCTTTCTCTGCCGGGATCCGGATCCATCGCGAATCGCCATCCACACCATGAAGAGGGACGGTGACATGAAGGGCGACGACACCGTGTCGGTGGTGCTGGACCCCGTCGCCGACGGCCGCAGGGGTTACATCTTCCAGATCAACGCCGCCGGTGCGCGGCTCGACGGTCTCGTCTCGGGGCCGGAGAGCATGTCCACCGATTGGGACGGGATCTGGGACGCCGCCGCCCGGCGAACTCCGGAGGGCTGGTCGGCGGAGATCCGTATCCCGACCCAGACTCTTCGCTTCAAGTGGGGGGTGGACCGGTGGGGGTTCAACGTCCAGCGCTATGTCGCGCGGAACCAGACCAATCTGCGGTGGAGCGGGATCTCCCTCGATGCGACCTTCATCGATCTGCAGCGGGCCGGCCAGCTGACTGGCGTCGGCGGCCTTCGCCAGGGTCTCGGTCTCTCGATCGCGCCCTACGGCCTCATCCGATCCGAAAAGGACTTCGAGGCGGATGAGAGCACCATCGAAGGCGAGGCCGGGGGCGATCTGACCTGGAACCTCACCGGCGATCTCACCGGCTACCTCACCGTCAACCCCGACTTCGCCGAGACCGAGGTCGACACCCGGCAGGTCAACCTCACGAGGTTCCCGTTGTTCTTCCCCGAGAAGAGGGCGTTCTTTCTCGAGGGGTCGGATATCTTCGTGTTCGGGTCGGGTCTGAAAGGCGACTTCATCCCGTTCTTCTCTCGCCGGGTCGGCCTCTTCGGAGGTGAGAAGGTGCCGCTTCTCGGTGGGGCGAAGCTCATCGGTCATGCGGGACCGTGGCGGGTCGCGGCGCTGGCCGTTGCGGCGGACGAGACCGAGCAGACCGAGCGCACGAACCTCTTCAGCGGAAGGGTCACCTACGATGTGGATGCTCATCTGACGATAGGAGCCATCGTGACCGACGGCGATCCCGAGGGAGTCCGCGACAACTCCCTCGGCGGCATCGACCTCCTGTGGCGGACCTCGACTTTCCGAGAAAACAAGAATCTCTCCTTCGGCGCCTGGGCGGCGTGGAGCGGTGGTGATGTTCCGGACGGACGAAGATCGGGCTGGGGCTTCAAGCTCGACTATCCCAACGACCTCTGGGATGTCTACGCACTGGTCAAGGACTTCGGCGCCGGTCTCGATCCAGCCATGGGTTTCCTGCCCCGTCCCGGCACGACCCATTATCAGGCGGGAGGGCAATTCAAGCCGCGACCGCAGGGCGGGACTTTCTCGTGGGCGCGCCAGTTCTTTTTTAAATTCTACCCCTTGTTGGTTCGAAGCGACGACGGAAGGACGGAGAGCTGGAACATCTATATGTCGCCTTTCGGCGTCCAGACCCAGTCCGGTGAATACATTGAAACAGCGATCTGGCCGAAGTTCGAGCGCCTTGACTATGGCTTTGAGATCGCCGACGGTGTGGTCATCCCTCCGGGAGAGTACGAGTACACGCGTTTCAAGGCCGGTGCCCAGACCTCCCGCCACCGCGCGTGGCGGGTCGGCGCCAGCGTGTGGTTCGGCGACTTCTTCACCGGCACCCTGACCCAGACCGAGGGATTCGTAAACTACACGACGCCGTCGGGCCACCTCCAGCTCGAACTTGATGCCGAGCACAACAGCGGGAGCCTTCCCGAGGGCGACTTCACTCTCGACCTCTGGCGGTTCAAGGCGACCTACGCCTTCACGCCGGATCTGATCCTGTCGAGCTATATCCAGTACGACTCCAAGTCCCGCGACCTCGGCACCAACACTCGATTCCGTTGGACGATCAAGCCGGGCAACGACTTCTTCGTCGTCTGGTACCACGGCTGGCGGCACCCCCTGGCGAGCGCCGACTGGTGGTCGCTCCATCCCGTCAGTGATCAGCTCGTGGTCAAGCTGCGCTGGACCTTCAGGTGGTGAGAGTCCCGCGGCAATCCGCAGTTTTGAGAATCCACTTCAAATGCAATTTTTGCTTCCAGGTTGAGCCTCGGCCAGGTTCCCTTTGCGGGCTAGGATTCAGTTCCAGATGAGGAGGAAGACAATGTTGGGCGTCACATGGAGAAAGACAAAGATTCTGATCATCATCGTCTTCTGCCTGGTCGTGGCGTACGTGATGTACGAAGCCTTTGTCAAATACAAGTGGGGCCAGTACCTCCCATCGACCGACATCGTGGTGGACGGCCTTTCGAGGGAGTACCACCTCTTTGTTCCGACAGATCCACCCGACGGCCCCATGGCTCTTGTGGTGTTGGTGATTGGCGCTGACGGAGGGAGTTGGATCTTTCCCCAGCAGAGCCAATTCGAAGAGCTGGCAGAAAAAGAGGGAATCATCCTCGCCTTTCCCGTCGGCAAGCCGGTGCCGCCCAACGAGGGAGCGTGGCAGTTGAATACCGATGCTCAGTCGAGGCAGGACATCGACTATGTCGAAGTCCTGATCGATGACATCTCGGCCCGGCATCCCGTTGATCCCGCGAGAGTCTATGCAGTCGGATACTCCCTGGGTTCGATGTTCACCTATGAGCTCGCCTGCCAATTGAGCTCACGTTTTGCGGCGATCGCATCCTACGCAGGGACGATGCCAGTTTCGCCGAACTCGTGTGTCCAGAACGACAACGTCCCCTCCTGCATATCCATGGACTCGAGGATGGCGCCATTGCCTATGGGAAGACATGGGACTGGAAACGCTGGGACTCCGTGGGAACCATGATGGACATCCCGAGCCTCGTCCAGTTCTGGGCCGATAAATACAACTGCCAGAACGAGAGTCAGACGGAGTCTCCCGATCTCCTCCACATTGTTCACGATTCGTGTGATCAAAACGTGCGAGTCGAGCACTACCGCTTGAATGAGGCGCGCCATTGGTGGCCGGACAACATCAACGACGTGTCGACCCACCAGGTCATCTGGTCGTTCTTGAGCGAATTCTCGAAACCCGACGCTATGCCTCGCTAGGGTGCCACTCTTCGCATAGCCATACCTCACTGTTGCGCGATAACGCGCTCCCGGTCCTTCTTGAACCGGAGCGCTGCGATGATGTAAAGCGGCGTACTCAGGAAGCCGACGGCCGCCGCCGTCAGGAGGGCCCCGGTGAATGTCCAGTTGTCGACCAGTCGTCCCGTGATCCATGGGCCGGGCCCCGAGCCCAGGAAATTCTGAGCGAAGATGAGGAAGGCCACGGCGGTGGCGCGAATTTTGACCGGCGCGAGATCCTGGACGGTGGAAAAGACTCCCCCAAAGGCGAACATGGCGCTCATGGAGGAGATGAACCAGATGACATAGAAATACCAGGTATTGGGGTCCACCAGAAGGAACGCGACACCGATGGGGGTGAAGAAGAAGTTGGCGATGACCAGGAGCCAGAGCCTGCCGCCGTTCCAGCGTTTGTTGAACCAATCGCCCACGACGCCGCCCAGGATCGCGCTCAGCGTGCCGGCAATCAGAAAGATCCACCCGGCCAGGCCGGCGGCACGTTCGAAGGTGAATCCCCGCTCCACCTGGAGCCAGGCCAGAGCAAAGACGCCGGACGCCATGGCATAGCTCTGCATCGATGAAGCGAGGATCGTGAGGGTCAAAGCGGGGGAGCGCTTCATTGTCGAAAACAGTTTTCCTATCAGCACCGCGAAGCTCGGCTTCGGCTCGCCCTGGGATTCCTGCTGCGGTCGAACCTCTTCCATCGCGCCGCGCTTCGGGTCCTTGAGCAAGAGCAGCGGAAGCACGAAGACCGTACCAGCCAGTCCGAGGATGAGGAAACAGCCGCGCCAGCCGTAGGCCGGCAGGATGTAGCTCGAGGCGATCATTCCGATGCCCGCACCCAACGGGATCCCCGCGTAATAGAAGCCCGCTGCGAAGGCGCGGTGTTTGGGTTTGAGGACGTCACCCAACATCGACAACGCGCTCGGCGTGAGCGTCGCTTCACCCACACCGACAAAGGCGCGGCAGGCCGCCACCTGCACGAGATTTCGCGCAAACCCGGTCGCGGCGGTCAGCACGCTCCACAGCGCCAGACCGACGGCCATCAGACGTGGACGATGCCACCGGTCCGCCAGGGTGCCGAGGAGAACCCCCACGAGGGTGTAGAAGAGCACGAATCCGAAACCGGTCAGCAGACCGATCATCTCGTACGAGATCTCGAGATCCTCGTGCACCTGTTTCGCGAGGCTGCCGAGCAGTGCCCGGTCCGCGAAGTTCAACATATTGAGGAATGTCAGAAAAAGCAGGAGCAGGAGCGCCGGACGCGGAATGCCTTTGCGGTCGTTTGATGAGTCTTCCATATTCTCCTACCAGATCGATTCGAGTTCGCGAACGGAGAGCGATTTGATCTTGGCGGCGCCGCCTTCGGCAAAGAGCTCCAGAGTCCCGGCCTGCCCTTCCTCGGGCAGGGCGTCCTGGGGCATGTAAACCTCGCCGTTGTTGGCAAAGGTTTCGATCGACGCTCGGTCGACCAGGATGCGCAGTTGGATGCGCCCTTCGCTGGCTTCGAGACTGGCGGAACTCTCGCCGGACATCAGACTATTCTCCTTCGATTCATAGGCCGACCAGCCCGAGGTCAGCGTCTTCGCTTTGACATCGTAGGTGATCTCGATGCCCCGGATCCGGAAGCCGACGCGATCGGCCTCGAGGATCTCGATGTCAGCCTCGATGTCGAAGAGATCGCCTTCGAGTCCACTCAAAAGGTTGACACCAGGTTCGATTTTTTTCTTTTTGAAGACTTTCTCACTCGTATAGAGACTCTCGATCTCCCGGATGGGCATGGGGCAGAGCCGGATACCATCGCCGGTGGTCCTGAGGGTGAGGGAAACGGGGAAGGTCATCATCTGGTTGAAGGGCATGCCGGGTATGTCGATCCGCCCCCAGGCCATCTGGATCACCCTCCCGTCATCCTCCGGGATGTTGCTGTAGAGCTGCGACGCGTAAAAGCCCTCGCCGTGAGCGTACTTGATGATCGCCGTTTCTGGGGTGAAGATCTTTCCGTCGAAGTTGCCAATCATGTAATCCCCGGCGGCGGCGTAGAGCACCCACTTTTTGTTGCCCTCGTCACCTTCGACAGGCATCTCGAAGAGCTCCGGGCACTCATGGAAACCCTTGATGCGACTCTGCTTGTGCTCCGTCCAGTTCTTGAGGTTTTTCGAGGTGAGGATACCCACCTCGCTGTCTCCGAGGTAGAGGACCATCACCCACTTCTTCGTGGGGTCGTGCCAGAAGACCCTCGGGTCGCGATTGCCGTCTCGGATATGTCCGACAACCGGGTTTCCTTCGTACTTGGTAATGGTCCGGCCACGGTCGTTGCTGTAAGCGATCGACTGCGTGTGGGGCTCGCCCTCGGACCACGGATTCATACCTCCGGCGGAGGTGTAGAAGAGGATGATCGGGTCCTCATTCCCGGTCTTGAATCCCAAGACGTCGGCCTTGTCGATCATGCCCGTGCCGGAGTACATCGTGCCCATGGCGTCGGGGTGCAGCGCGTCCGGCAGGTGCTTCCAATGCACCAGGTCCTCGCTGATTGCGTGGCCCCAGGTCATGTTGTCCCAGGCCCAACCGAAGGGGTTGCGCTGGTAGAAGAGGTGGTATTCGCCCTTGTAGTAGACCAGGCCGTTCGGGTCGTTGTTCCATCCCCGAGGGCTCGAAAAATGAAATTGCGGACGGAGCTTTTCTTTATAGAAGGTGTCGAAGTTTTTGGGTGTCTCTGCCGCTGTGACGCGATCGAGAACATTGCCCCGATCACCCCTCCTCTGCTCGGCCACCAGAGTGAGTTCCTCGCCCCGAAAATCGTGCGTCTCGAGGTAGACCCAGAAGTCGGGCTCGCCCGTGGCGAACTCGATGGTGAACTCGCGCAACGAGGCACCGTCCCGCTGCAGCTTGACGAGACGCTTCAAGCCGCCTGTCTTGACCGGAAAGTGAAGATAATCGTGGTCGATTTCGACCTCTCGAGTGAATGCATCGCGCTTTTCGACCGAGCTCGTGTTGCTCTGCACGATCTGGTCGATGGTGATGTGTCCCCATCCGCCCGTCACCTCGTCGACGATGTGGATCTGGGCTTCGAGGCCCTTGAATTTCGAGACGTCCCAGACTTCCCATTCCAGCAACCCGCTGCCACCCGGTTCCGCAGTTGCACCCGAGGCGGAGCGAATGATCCACGACTCGTCCTGCCAGAAGAGCTCGAGGTGAATTGATGCGCTGGGGCCGTGTGCCCCACCCCCGATGAGGAAGTTGATGTAGTCCCGCTCGATCTTGAACCTGGGTGAGCTGAGCTTGCCGGTGCTCGCATCGCCGCCGACGAACGAGTTGGCCAGGCCCTCGCCCTGATAGCCGGACACTGCCGGTTGATCCGGCAGGGTGCCGTTCGACGGCCCTCTGCCGAACGCCTTCCCCTCGACCGTCCAGTCGCCGTAGCCGTCCCCCTCGAAGTCGGCGACGACGATGTCTTCCACCGCTTCGTCTGTATCCGTTTCTCTGATTGCACAGGTTGGGTTGGGGTCGTTGAGATCGTCGAAATCGTCACATTCCCAGGAGACCTGGCAGTAACCCGCCGTCGCGCCCCACGCGCCGATCTCGATGACGTCGATCACTCTGTCGCTCGAGAGGCCAGCCGGAAGATTGCCCATGTCCCACGACAAACCCTTGTTCCAGGTCCGCCCGTAGTCCCTGGTCGTTTCAAGCGACCAGGTTGAACCGTCGGATGCGAGCCGGTAACCCACTGCATTGTCCGAGTTCGGTACCTCGAAATTCAACTCGCCATCGAGGGTGATATAAGCGCTGATCGTACCGTCGACCTCGTTGTCGCCGATGCCGACCTGGATCTCGCCGCCCGACGCCGTGTAGAGCTTGAGAAACATCCAACCGGCCGTGTTGGGTTCGGTGAGGATCACCGTCAGCGTCCCCATGCCCGCCACGGTGGTGGCATCGATCTCGCCAAACTCGGTGACCAGATTGCTCGTTTTTCCGGTTCCCGAGGTCAGAAAACCGTTCTTGCCCAGGCTGAGATCGCCCGAGGCCTCGACCAGCGGGCTGGCATCTCCAAGCCCGGTAAAGTAGACCGTGCCGGCGAACGAACTCGCACCCCAACACAAAACCAGCGGCACTACAAGAGCAATAATTCGTCGCATCGTTCTTCTCCCTATCAGTAAGGATTCGAGGGCATGATCTTCCAGAACTTGAGTGTTTGCACCCTGGTCGTGCCGCCGGTGGAAAACAGGCTCACGCCGATGCTGTCCGCCCGCGACGGATAGATGCGGCGCATGACGGCCTGACGGCCGTTGGCGAAGACCTCGACAACGGATTTGTCGACAAAGATTCGGAGCTTCAGGCGCTCGCCTCGTTTCAGCTCGAATGGTGCGGCTTCAACGGTCTTTGGCGTGTCCTCGGGGCCCGATTTACGGGTGTCGACTTTGAGCTTGCCTTCTGAGACGTCGTAGAAGATCGAGGTCTCCTCCCGCCCGTCGGGGGACGCGCAGACCTTGACGCCGAACTGTGAGGCTTCGTCGCTGTCCATTTCGATGATCAGCTCCAGACTGTTGCCGCCGACGCCTTCAACCTGCAACTCGGTGTCCCCTGGAACCTCGAAGTTCGATTTCCTCACGGCGTGGTAACGCAGGGCTTCGATCTCCTCGGGCACATCCATGCGGAGCAGGCCGTCGTCGCCCAGGGTGAGCACTCTGGGCAGGCTCATGGTTCCCGACCAACCATGTTTCTGGCGCATCTCGAACTCGGGGCCGTCCATGATCCAGGCCCACATGATGCGCCGGCCTTTGTCGTCGACGAGGCTTTCCGGGGCGAAGAACGAATTGTCGACCCAGCTCATCTGGGCGTGCGACTCCGGGTAGAATTGCTCGTCCTTCCATTCGCCGACGTAGTAGCGGCAGCCGAGGCTGTGGCTAATACCGAGGAGCACGTCCTTGCCGCCGAGTTCGAAGAGGTCCGCGCAGGACACGTCTTCTTCCAGGGACACGCCTTCGACGCCGTGGGCAAACAGGTCCCCCACGTACTTCCATTCACCTTCGAGGGCCGGCGCCTTCACCACACCCGGGCGTTCTCCCCCGAAAATTGCGTAGTAGGTGTCGCCTTCGAGCCACCCGAATGGATCCCAGGATCTGTACTTCCCGTGGTGCTCGTCCCCTTCATTGGTCTCGGGCGTGATCGGGTTGGACTCGAGCTTCATCCACTCGTTCAGATCGTCGTCCAGGGCCACGGCCATGGCATTGCCCTGGTTCACCTGGTGGTAGCACATGGTGGGAACGCCATCGGCATTGATGAAGCAGTTGCCGCTGAACATACCGCTCACCAGCCCCGTGGGATGGTGCCGCCAGTGAAAGAGATCGGTTGACGACACGTGGCCCCAGTGGTGATCGCGGCGGCCGGACCTCTTGTCCTGGAAGATGTAGAAGAGGTGATAGCGGCCCTTCCAATAGATGGCGCCGTTGGGATCGAAGGGCATGCCGAGACCCTCGGGAATCACGAAGTGATAACCGGGGCGATGCGGGTCGCTCAGGAATCCCTCCCGCAGAGTACGAGCCGTCAGCGCAGCTCGGTTGAGATTCTCGTCGGACACGAGGTACCACTCGCCATAGACCGTGC
>Ga0209013_10000860_pt1 | contig 27913 bp, 22 predicted proteins | sample Cruoilmetagenom2_FD_187291 | JGI IMG/M metagenome (GOLD analysis project Ga0209013, IMG submission 187291) | Oil polluted marine microbial communities from Coal Oil Point, Santa Barbara, California, USA - Sample 2 (SPAdes) (version 2) | ecosystem: Environmental > Aquatic > Marine > Oil seeps ...
ATAGAACGCGATCTGGCTGTAACTCTATACACAGAGGAGCACGATGGTGGTGATGGTGGAATCAGCGCCCGGGCATACGTGGAACACCTTGATGATACCGGTGATAGCTCTGGTTCGGAATTCGCGCCGTCTACATATCTGTTGGGATATTGGCTCCCATCCATACAATCAACATTGTTCAAATGAGGATATCATGTACACAGAAAAGAGAAACCTTAGACGGCTCGGAATGGTCGCTGCAATTACAATCCTGGCAACAATGGCATTTGCAGCGCAGGCATCAGCGGCGGACGATGACTCGGAAGTCAGCGTCCGTGCCCCGGATTGGACGATCACTGCGTTCGATGTGACTATAAGGATGGAGAATTTCGATGATGGTGTAAAGAGTCTGGAAGGGCAGTTTGATCTATCTTTTGATACGGATGTTGTGGAAATTGTTGATGACCCGAAAAGCGTCACAGGTAAGGAAATTGGCGGTAAAGAGGTAACTATAGAATGGGAGTTTGTTGATGGTTCGGATAATAAGAAGATTCATGTAGAATTTACTGTACCTGATGATGTTAAGCCAACACTAACCAACGGGAACATCGCAAAGATACAATTCAATTTGAAGGGAGATCGGGGCGATAGCAGCCTGCTGGACATATCGGATGGGTCTATTGCATATAGCGATGGAACCGTAGTATCTGCAAAATGGATCGATGACACAGTCAATATAGAAAGTTTCGATGTTACGGTCAGTGCCCCCGAATCTGTCGCTATCGGCACGTTCGACGCCGACATTGGTATCATCGATATCGTAGACCTCGACTCGGTGCAGTTGGAGTTGTCGTTCGATCCAGGCGTCGTGAACGTGACTGACGTTAAGCCCGGGAAGATCAGTGGAACAGAGGTACCAGTGGATAGCTGGGGGTTCAAACCGAATAAAAACGACACAATCATCGTAAACATAAATCTCCCTGGCACGGATGGCGTGAGCGGATCCGGAACTCTGATGACAATAAGTTTTGATGTGATCGGGGAGGATGGCAATAGTAGCATGCTGGACATAGATGAAGAAGATTCCGTCATCACCAACACCGAGGCAGACAGACTCCCAATCAACTGGATCGACGCCAATGTAACGATCAACAGCGAAGCGCCCCGGCAACAACAGAGCGATACCGATACGACAGTCTTTGTTAAGAATCTGGATGACGATAAATTAACGGTATTCCTGTACATCGATGACAATTACATTGATGATAAAGACGTTTCAGCTGGCTCTACCAAAGAATACAGCACTTACGATTTAGTGGAAGGACCGCACACCTTCAAGATCAAGTGGTACGACCATGACACCAAGCAAGAGCATGAAAAGATCGAAGAGCATAGCGTTTCAGGTGACACCGATGTCGTCGTGCTCTACACAGTGGAGCATGCCGATGAGGATACCAGAATCAGCGCCCGTGTCTACGTGAAGAACAATGATGACGACCCTGTGGATGTCTTTCTGTACATCGACGATACATACAAGGAATGCGGGACAATTGAGGCTGGCGATACCTGCGAGTATGAGGAAAAGGGGTACGAATTCGATGAGCAAGAATCGCACACCTTCACGATAAAATGGATCGATCCGGACACAGATATTGAGTACGAGAAGATCATCAGACAATATATACAGACCGCGGAGTCAGTAACGATGCACGTTGATTCACACACAGAGGACGATCTTATCACCACGTCTGTTCTCGCATCAGATTCTCCCCCGTCCAAATCGTCTTCGTCGCAATCACGCTCTGCACCAGCCACATCGGCTGCGTCGGACACATCTGCCGGATCCGGAACATCAACTTCGGAATCGCAATCATCGACAACCGCATTACACACAGACCCGACCTCATCCGGAAGCGGCGATGACAGCAGTGGCAACGGCGCGGGCGACTCGCAGCCGTACCAGCACCTGTACTCGCTCGTAGGAGTTGTCGCAATCGTCTTTGCGATGATGCAGATCAGAAGAGTTTGATATGTATGAAAAATACGAAAAATACGAAGATACTCCAATGTGTTCTGGTGCTTCTCCTGTTGTGCCCGGTCGCATGCGCTTATGATGAGGATGATCTGGAATGGGGGTGCAGCAAGACAAAGGAACTCCATCTTGGCGAGGGGATCTCGTGCGGCAACTACACGGTTGTGGCTTACAATTTCCCCAGATCCGACCAGAAATCATTCGTCGGGGTAAAGCTGTATGACAATGGCGTCGTTGTTTCTGAGCAGATGCTCAGGAGTGGTGAGGACTATATCTATGAGTATGAGGTCCGGATAACGGCTCTTGAACTCAATATGGCTGAGCAGAACTGGACCGATCTTCCGGAGGAGCCGTGGGCGGAGATCATGATAGAACCGAGGGGCTTGCCCGGCTTCGATGTGGAGTTCGAGCTGGACAATGACGAATATGAACCGTACTCGACGGTAGATGCGGATATCACGATCCAGAACATCGGGGATGCGGAAGCGGATGATGTTACCGTTTACGTTGACGCAGAGGCTCTTGATGTAGTTCATGGGAAGCTACGCCACCATTCTTCCACAATTGGGAGGGGAGAACTCCTTGACGGCGAAACAGACACCGAAGCGTTCGATCCGATCACGCTACGATTCGATGTACCCTCGGTAATCGAGGATCGTACATTCAACCTGACAGTTACGATCGAGTATAGCGATATAACAGATACGAGGTATTCTTATTCGGTATCGTATCCTGTTACGGTCTGCGGCATGTTCAAATTCTCCAAATCGATAAATGACAATATATACATGGATGAGATCGCCACAGTCACGGTATCGCTGCGAAACGAGGGCACACGCCAGATCAACTCGATTGTTGTGAGCGACACACTGCTGCCTGAATTTGAACTGCACAGGAACTCAACGCTTGAGTGGGAACTGGACAGTCTGGGATGCGGCGAGTGCAAGAGTTTCACGTACCAGTTGAAGCCGCTTCAGCCGAATGAAGAGGGATATCGCATGCCGGCTGCGCTCGCAGAATGGAGTTGTGATGGCATGAAATACTCTGTGCACTCAGATTCCCCCTACATCGTTGTGTACGGTCCGTTGATTGAGTTGTCGAAGAGTGCGACCCCTGCGACAATCGACGAGGGGGGGATTGTGACGGTCACACTCGAGGCGAAAAACACCGGGAATATGATAGCGAGTATCGATGTGGCAGACAGCCTCCCGCCGGATGCTGTTTTGACCTATGGTGTGACTAATGCGAAGGCGGTTCTGGAAGCGGGCGAGAGCCACACGTTCAGATACAGAATGAGGATGGATGCGGTGGGATCAATCGAACTACCGGCTGCTTTTCTGCAGTTTGTGGATAATCACGAGTATGAGGGGACTGTCACATCAGAGAACGTAACGATTGCAGTGAATCCGGCGAATTCGCAAAGTTCGTCCGATTCATCCGGTTTGCATGCTGTTGCCACTGCTACCGCCACGCAGACGGCAGCAACTTCGTACCAGCCAACGGGTTCTGATACTGAAACCGGGCGCGAAGCTGTTGCGGGATACCGTTTCACTTTTGTGTACCTGTTAATCGTTCTATATGCAATCGCGCGGATTACGCGAGGGTGAGTCAGCTTTCACATACCCCTTCTGCCGCCCCACTGACTCTGCATCGCATACGTGAGTCCCTCCTGCAGGCTCACGCGTGTCACGAGATCCACCCCACCCAGCCCCGGCGATCTGCAGCGCATGCTTGAGCCCCTCCTGCATCGACCGTTTCGTTGTGATCTCTGACATATCCACGCCAAGCTTAACAAGCGTATGCGCAGTCCCCGGCTTTATCCCTGTGACGACGCACTTTGTGCCTAGCAGCTTTGCCGCCTTTGTGACGTTGATCAGATGGCTTGCCACGTTCGTATCAACGGAATGCACGCCGGTCACGTCGATTATCACAACTCTCGATTGTGTCTCAACGATCTTTGCAAGCATCGTCTCCATCAACCGGTTGATCCGCTCGTTATCAAGAACGCCTATGATCGGAAGAACGAGCACACCATCCCACACCTGAATCACAGGGATGGATAACTCCTCGTATGACGCTTTCAGTTTATCGAACGCCTGCTGCAACTCTTGCTCAAGTCTTTTACGCGCGGTAATGTCCCTGAATATCAACATTTCTGCAGGTTGTTCTATATGGGTGATATGTGCCGCATTCACTTCAAAAGGTAGTTTTCTCCCGTCCTTCGTGAGCACCTCGACCCCACACGGAGTAACATTCACTCCCGACCTCTGTTTCGCCAGATTTTCTGATATCATGGCTTTACTTTCTTCGGTCACGATTCCGGTTTCTAAGAAACTTCTGCCCAGTAATTCCGCCTTTGCAAATCCTGTGACCTCTTCCACAGTATCAGTAGCCTCCAAGAATACACCTTCGCTATCTATTATGACCACTGGATCCACCATTGCAGAAAAGAGTGCTTGAAAATGCTGTTTGGCTTTATTCAGATCTTCATTTGTCTCGGTGAGTTCCCTGGTCCTCTCCCGCACCAGTTCTTCCAGTTCTTCTCGTGCCATATACTCCAGTTGAACGAGAAAGTTTTGAGCAAGTATTCTGATTAAGCCCCCGTCCAGCATTAATTCACCGCACAACCGTACAATCTCCTCTCTCGTGTACGTTTCTTTCTCTTCGAGGTGTGCTTCTCTTATCTTTCCCCTGATTAACTCCTCAGCAGATGTTGCACCCATACTCGACGCATAAGCTCCTATCAACTCACTTATCTTTATTTCAAACATTTTGTGCCACCTTCCTGGTTCATGTTTACAGTCATCCCCGGATTTTTACGACCACATCTGTTTTGCGCAGACTGCAAAGTTTGTATCACGATGATATTCCCAATTATTACGTGGCTTTTTAATTTCTTCTGGGTTGACTCTGGTTATGGCAAAGAAGATTAACCACAGAGGACGCGGAGGGCACAGAGCGTTGCTTTTTTCTCCGTGTCCTCTGTCGCTTCTGTGGTTTTCCGAACCCGTTCCAGGAGATAATAAAAAGTCTCATATTACTTCGGTATGATCAAGACTACCGACGTGGTGTTATGAAAACCGCTGAACTGCCCGGGTTCCATACAGATCTCGCCATACGTCTCCCAGCCAAGTATAGGAACATCTCCAAGTACGTCCTTGAACTGGTCTACACCTATGTAGAACTCATCGCCCAGAATCAAGCCCCTGCATACGCAGTCAAAGACAAGCGCACCTGCAATTTCACCATCACCGGAATTCTCCTTCGCCATTTCTGCTGCAACTCTCGCGGATGTGATCTGATTCTCCTTCTTGCCCTCCATTATACGAAAAGTGACGTCTTTTGGAATAGCGCAGCCGAAATTTAAGGAACCATCTTCATTCTTGCCAAGCGGTACTCGTATCTTGTACTTCCCACCCACATCTGGTAAACCAAGTTCAAACCTGATCAGGTGCGCGCCTATATCCACCCCATCGATCGCTTCGACATCAACGCCGATCTTACTAGCTGCTTTTGCAGTCCTCTCTTTCCAGACGTCCCATGCAGGTCGTCCATCAATTTCATGTAACACACATCCCTCGGCTCTGGTTGCCCGTAATAGCTCGCTTACAGGCGTGTGACCGTGCTGCACACCGGTGTAAAGCGGCTTTTTTGAAGATAGGAGACATACACTGACCGCATCGGTTGCTATGCTGTCATCAGAGAAGACGAACGTCTCTTTGAATTTCAGGTCATCACCCGCAGCACCACCTGCAAGTTTCACGTTCGTACCGAATGTTTGGTTGAAGACTGCGGATGCCAGCAACGTTATCTCCTCGCCGACCCCAGCCAGCCCATCAATGAGGAAAATCGCAGATAGGTGGGGATAATCCCTCCTTTTCAGCGGAAATTTGTTTGCGACCGTTCTCACCGCACGCTCCGGATCTTCTTTCACACCATCCGCGATCGCTGTTGCGAACTTGATATCATCCGAAGCGATCAAGCCAACAGCCACACTTCCTTGTTCCACGTTCTCCTCGGTAAACTCACCTGATGACGAGCAGCCGATTAGAGGTGCATTGCCCGTGGCTGCTCTTACCGTATCAACCACCGCTTGATAGTCGTATTCACTGGATGAATACACGAGCGATAGGTCAACACGACCACCGCCAAACTTATCTTTCGCCTGCCGGGCGGCTTTTGCAGCCGCTACGGCACCATCGGTGCCTTTACCCAACCCGGTTGCTAATGTTGTTCCCATGCCAATTACCCTATTCTAAGTAGACCCAATTTATCATTCGTAGCAATGTCTATTAAATTCTTTTCTCATGTTATTTTGAGATTTTGGTTCGCTGACAGTCTCGTTCATGTATCAACTCCCCTGCACCCCTGCGATCTGCAGCGCATGCTTGAGCCCTTCCTGCATCGACCGTTTCGTTACAATCTCTGATATGTCCACGCCAAGCCCGACAAGCGTATGCGCAGTCCCCGGCGTTATTCCCGTGAGGACGCACTTTGTGCCGAGCAGCTTTGCCGCCTTCGTCACGTTGATCAGGTCGTTTGCAACATTCGCATCAACGGAACGTACGCCTGTTACGTCGATTATCCCAACTCTCGAGTGTGTCTCAACGATCTTCGCAAGCATAGTCTCCATCAACCGGTTGATCCGCTCGTTGTCAAGGACGCCTATGATCGGGAGCACGAGCACACCGTCCCACACCTGAATCACAGGGATGGACAACTCCTCGTAGGATGCTTTCAGTTTATCAAATGCCTGCTGCAACTCTCGCTCAAGGTTCTTGCGCTCGGTCACATCGTCATAAATCGCAACGATTTCGCCGGATGGCAGCTTGTAGACATAGTTCTCTCTCCAGCCAGCAGTTTTCTTACCCCTGTAAAAAGAGATGGGGTGGTGCTCTGGTTTTCCGGTCCGCCATACCCTCTGGAAAACATCAAAGAGTCCGAACTCCACAACTCCCGAGAATACGTCGAGCACACTTTTACCGATCAGGTCATCTCTCTTGACATCATCGATCTTCTCTCCGGCGCAGTTGAGATCCTTACAGATGAAATCACCCCCTTCATCGACTGACTCATAGACGGCTACGGCGTTACTCATATTCTCAAACATTATCCTGAATCGTTCTGTGCCCACCCTAAGCGCATCCTCCGCGCTCTTACGCTCAGCAATTTCCTGCTGCAGTCCGGCGTTTGCTTTCGCAAGTTCCGATGTGCGTTCCCGCACACGATCTTCCAGCTTACCGTACGCCTTCTGTAGCGTGTCTTTTGTCTGACGTAGTTCCCCCGCCTGCGAGCCCAGCTTCGCAATAACCCGGACTATCTGAAACAGGAGACTCGAATAATTCCGGACCACATCTTCTCTGACAACACGCATCTGCTTCGCTTCAGCGAGGAGCAGTTCCAGATCCATGTCGATTTCCATAGCTATCTGCCTGATGTCATCCAGTTGCGCCTCTGAGAACTCAGATGGTATGAATTGTCCCGCGAACATCGTCCCCCTGTGCTCGCCACCAATTACAATCGGCGCAACGAAGTGACCGCCATGCGCAAAGCAATACATAATCCGGGGCTCTTTTGACTCGAGCACACCTTCAACCATCTTCTGGAACGATTGAAAACAACACCGTTTTCCGGCATCAGTTGACTGGATCATGGAACAGAAACCGGTTGGGTTGCTGAATTCTGTCAACGGCTCGCCTTCAGGCGAAAAGATGATCGAAGATGTGCCAACCGTCTCTGCAAAACTATCTTGAATTGTTTGCAGTTCATCGAGGTCTACGAGCTCATTCAACGGTGGATTTTTCTTTTTATTCACCTATTTGCCCCTCCCACAATCCCCCTGCCTCCCTTAATTATTATCCCGGTCAGTCAGGATATGCCGGATATGGAAAACCACCTGCTGATCTCTCCATCCCCGCAACCATCGCCTGGAATACCGAAAACGGCATGCCAAGACCCATCATGTTGCCACCCCATCCGCCGACTGCTCTTGCTCCGAGACAGAAGAAAGAGCCGCTCAGTCTCTGCTCCAGATATGGCTGCGCTGTCAGGTCTGCGCACACACCCCGAATCCCAATGGTGTCCATCTGAAAGCGATTGCCAGTCTGGAAGTTGTAGCCCTGAATCGCAAGCAGCACCTGCTTTGGCAGGAGTCCGAGAATCACGAGATCAGGCACGAGTGGGAGTTTTTCTGCCGGGTATGCCACAGCCGCGTCCATTACTGCGGGCTGGATTGCTGACATCCCTGAAATGGCATTGAGCGCCGCACCATGGGTCTCATATCGTCCGGCATCATCCTCGCCAAAGAGTGCAAATTGCATGTTGTCGCTTGCTCTGCACGCATAGACCAGTCCGTCAGTGAAGTCTGCCGGAGACGCCGCGGTCTCCATCATGTCAGTGTATTTGCGCGTGCCAGCAAGCGGCTTACCCTCCCGCTCGTCGACAAGACCAAGGGCAATAGCGGCTGCCGGACATCCCACATTATCCTGGTTGATCACAACCACCTCGCCCTCCATCGCTGCGAGTCTCACCGCTTCACACCACGGAACTCCCTGATACTCTTCAGAGGGTCTCGTGCCATTCGGGACTGCCTGCCCCTTCGGAACCAGTTTTACCCCTACTGGCTGAACCTGCTGCCCTTCTTTGCCAAACATGCGCATAAATCGCGCGTTTGCATCCTCAAATCCGGTTTTAGTATATTCTTTCGAGTTATCCACTTTCCCCACCTCTTATTGTTGGTTTCCCACCTATAAACTGGCAACCATGATCACGACTTCATCGCAAGCCTGATCGTTGCCCCATCTCTGATGTACCACATGTATAACTGTGTGGTGATAGGTATTAAATTTGCCGCGGTCAGGAGATGGACTTTTCGTGTGCCCCGGGACATTCTGGTGATTGCGAGCCAGAACTGCTCCCTGACCCGGAACCTGCCCGTACGCACAGCCCTCCGGTTATGTGTGGTAACGGCACGCAGATTCTCACCGCGACGAACGGTATTTATCCGCGTGTCCCTTCCCTGATGCCGGCTGTAGACCGGCTTTTCTGCCATGACCAGACGCGTGTTATCCGAATCAGACCCATAATGTGACGCGCTCTTTACAAAATCGGAAGGCAGTCCTCTGTGAAATGCAAGATCCATAGACCCGGAATCCCCATATATCAAATAAACCTCGCCACCGTCCATCTCTGAGATATCGATCGCGGCATCAGTGCAGAGACGGAGCGCATCATTGAGCCGGGTTACAGAGTTTAGCGCAAGAGCAAGGTTACGCTGGATGCAATTCGAGTTCTCATCCTGTTTTCGACTCGCGATGTCTGAAAACATCTCGAGAAACATCTCTTCGTCGTCCACAGTGATCTTTGTCACCGTCTTCTCGATTGCAACCTCCCCGCGGTATTTTGAGAGAAGTTCCACCTCTGCCCGGTCAAAAGTCTTTTCATGATCGTAGATCGGGCAGTCGTGCTCCCGCCCCGGGCAGACGAACTCATAGCAGACCCTGCCAAGAATCTCCCCCTTATCTTGCCCGATCATGACTGCGGCAGCACTGTTCACATCCCTGATCTTCCGCTCTTTGTCAACGATCGTGATTCCAACCGGCATCTCTTCGATCGCCGCTCGCCATTTATCTCCTGTTTCGTTCACGCATAGCTCCCATGTTCACCCGCAATCTTCAGCGCGTACCCGATACCGTCCTGCAACGTCCGCCGTGTCACGAGTTCTGACGTGTCCACGCCAAGCTCAACGAGCGTATGTGCAGACTCAGGGCGCACTCCGGTTATGATACACGTTGCACCGAGCAGTCGCACGGCTCTAACAATCCTGATCAGTTGACCGGTCACATACGTATCGATCTCGTGAACACCTGTCACGTCAAGTATCACGACATCGGACTGTGTCCCTGTGATCTGTGAAAGAAGCGTCTCCATGATCGTTGCGATCCTGTGCTCATCGATCATCCCGATCAGTGGCAGCGCAAGGATTCCGTCCCCGACCTGAACAACCGGTGCAGACAGGTCCTCTTGCGAGACTCGCATTTTATCGACGAGTTCTTTTAAGTATTCCTCCGATTCGGTGAGTTTTCTGGTCCGCTCCTCGATCTGCCCCTCAAGACGTACGTTGTACTCCTCCAGTTCCACCCTCGATCTCTTGAGTTCACCAGTCATCCGGTCGATGGATCTTGAAAGATCCCCGATCTCGTCATCAGCGTCCGTTCCGACTTTGTAATCGAGATCTCCCTTCTCGATCTTCTCAGCACCACTGGAGAGCGTAAGAAGCGGTTCCGTCAGTGTTCCGGAGATTATGATGGAACAGGATATTCCCCCGAGAGCGAGAACTGCGAGAATTGAGAGCATTGTGCGCGTGAGCCCGGTAACCGGAGCGAACGCCTCCTCTTCACCCATCTCAGCGATCAGTGTCCAGCCCATCTCATTTACGTGTGTATGCGTCCTGATAACATCTGTTCCCAGATAACTCTTGCATGTGATGAGTTCATGCCCGTATTCGCCTTTCCATATATCTTTGAGGTCTTCGGGCTCATCCCCATGATACCCTGTTGCGACCTTCTGTTTCATAAACGTGTCATCCCTAAACCGTGAGGGTGTTACCATGTACCCACCCATGTTTACGAGGTAGACCTCCCCGGTCTCACCAAGACCGGTCGTGTCTGTTGTGATTGTGTACAGGTCGTTCATTCGTATGCTCTGGACTGTGACGCCCACCATCTCTCCATTCTCGATTACCGGGGTGGAAAGCGGTATAACCGATCTTCCGGTATTTTTGCACGCACGAATATCGCCCATATAAGTCCGTGTTCTCCCTTTCAGGAACATGTCCTCCGAACTTCTGTTGCTCCCGACAACCACTTCGCCAGTTGAGGCGACAACAGTCCCGTTCCTGTCAAGAATAAAGATTGCACAGATCAAATCGTCGGTTGCTGCCAGAGTATGCAGTCTCGCATTCACCTGTTCGCATTGCGCAGCATAACAGTCATCGTCCACATCCGTTGTCAGGAAATCTTTGATTACGAAACTGCTTGCCGTCCTTTCGACCTTCAGTCTGTTCATGTCCAGAAACGTCTCGATATGATTTGCCCGTGATTGCACAGTCAGAACCAGCTGATTACCTATCTGATCCTTCACAATCTCCCTTGAGACGATGTTGCTGGCTATGATGCCCACCGCGCCTGTGATCAGGATGGTTATAACCAGTATGACAAGAACCCTGGTCCGAATCTTCATCTGCGCAAACCTCCGGTCCCTCTGCTGCCACAACCACCTCTCCGCATCGCATACGCGAGTCCCTCCTGCAGACTCACGCGTGTCACGAAATCACCCCCATCCAGACCCAGCTGCACCATTGCTGCTGCAACCCCGGGACTAATTCCTGTGAGAATGCACTTTGCACCAAGAAGCCGTGCCGCGGCAACCGTCTCGAGCAGGCGGTTTGCAACATCACTATCGATTGACCGGACGGCTGTGAGATCGAGGATCACAACCGATGCTTTCATGTCAGCGATTTTCGCAAGCATAGCCTCGGTCAACCGGTTGATGCGCATGTCATCGAGAATGCCCACGATCGGAATTGCGAGCACGCCGTCATGAACCTGAATCACAGGGATTGCAAGCGCCCCATAAGAGTTCATCAGTTTGTCGAACGCATTGTGCAACTTCCGCTCAAGGTTCTTCTGCCGGGTTATGTCGCGGGCAATGCCACACAACCCCGCAATCTCACCGGAGCGGTCCCGTATCGGCACCTTGATTGTGTGAAACGTTCTTGAAACCCCGCCCACCGGTTTGGCGTCCGTATCCTCGATTATCTCCCCACCAAGAACCCGCAAGTCCACATCCCTGATGTGTGCTCCCGCAGCCCCTCCGAAAAGCTCATCATCCGTTCGCCCGAGCAGTTCTGATGCCGGGGCTCCTAAAAGTTTCTCCATCGCCGGATTTGCCTGGATATATCTGAGAGAGCGATCCTTGATGAAGATTGAGTCCTGAGCCGTCTCAAAGATTGCCCGAAACCGCTCTTCGCTCTCCCGAAGCGCATCTTCAGCGGCTTTCCGATCGCCGATGTCAGAGAACATCTCGACAAGCATCTCTTCGCCATCTACCACAATCTGTGTCACAGTCTTCTCGATTGCAACATCCCCGCGGTCCTTTGAGATAAGCACCGCCTCTGCACGGTCAAGAGTCTGTTTGTAGTCATAGACCGGGCAGTCATGCTCTCGCATCGGGCAGACGAACCCATGACACACCCTGCCAAGAATCTCCTTCTGCGCTCTACCGATCATATCCATAGCGGATCTGTTGATGTCTCTGATCCTCCGCTCTCGGTCAACAATCATAATTCCGATCGGCATCTCTTCAATCAGTGTACGCCACTTCTCCGTTGTTTCGTTCATGCGTCAACTCCCCCGGCTCCTGCGATCTTCAAGCAGAGATGAGTGCGGGCAGAGAAGAGACTGGCAGATATGCCTTATTGTCAATGTACCCACTCGCCCCCATCGGTTCCACATAGTGTTCCACGTAGTAATACTATATGCGCAAACCATCTAAAGGTTTTCTACCATTCAAATCCCCGCTTCTTCCGGTTTTTCGGTCCTGGTCCTTCACGTGGGGTCAACTCCCCACAGCCCCTGCAATCTGCAGCGCACGCTTGAACCCATTCCACATCGGCCAGACGTTTTTCTCCAAAATTGACCGATAAAGCTCGCTCCAATCGTGTGATTTTTGTATGTGTTTAGCTGAGGCGAAAAAAACCACGAGATTGACACAAGAAGTACTTGCTCACCATTGGGTGGATATCCGCATGTAAAACCACAAGATTAACACCGAAATCTTGTGAAAATCTGTGTAATCTCGTGGTTCCTACCACAAGTTATGGAGCATGTATGTTGATGACAACACCAGCCGCAGACGACTGTTATCCGTGCTCTACTTTGACTACATGAACACAAAACCCTTCGGCAGCTCGCCAACGATCTCTCTGAATTCCGACGGCCAGTTCTCGTAATCGAGTCCTTTCTGAGCGAAAAACGCGCTCGCCCATCGCTCAAGCCCGACACCAGAGCATCCGCTCCACAGTTCAGAGCCGCTCTGGGATTTCACGTTGAATCCAAGCGGATATTTGTCGCCGTTCACGCTCACATTCTGGAACTCGAGCCATCCGTCCCGGTACGGCATGAGCGACTCGTAATCAATCGTACCAACCTTCTCACTTCCTGCGGTTCCTGTTAAGCCTTCCTGCGCCATGAACCACGGCGTAACCCATGCCTTTCGCCATTTCAGTTCGAGAATATCCTCAAAGATGTACTTGTAACGCTCCTGAATGCGCTCCGACTCTTGAACGACATCTTCCGGTGTCCCCATCCAGACGATCTCGACTCTGTGAAACTCATCCACCCGCTCGATTCCGTGGATGCCTCCGCTCTCATAGCGGTGCGATGTCCCTGACCGGTCAAAGACCCGAACCGGGAACGTCTCGTCTGCAATCGTCCTTCCCTGCATGAATGGCCAGAACGGCGGGCACTGGGCATAGCATAGCCCTCCGATCGGGTCGCCGATCTTCTCCCGGATCAGCTTGATCGGAACCTCGTGCGTGACCTTGTAGTAGTCAGAAACCTCCTCCCAGTATTCCGGATCCCTTGTTTTTGGCGGGCAGACGTAATAAATTTCAGGATACACACCCTTCGCATGCCCCGACTTCTTCCAGACATCCCACGACACGAGTTTTGGAAAGATCATCTCCTGATACCCGAGAAAATCGAGAACCTCCTTCTTGACGATGCTTTCGAATGCGCGGAAGATTCTGGTGATCTCGGGACCGTGTATCCACTGTCCGCGTGCCGCCCCGTGTCTGATCCAGTTGCGGTCGAGGAGTTCTGTTGTCGGGTCGTCGTTATTCAAGATGGGCTTCTCCGCGCTCTCCCAGAGCAGGTTCCAGTGTTCCTCCTTCCCGCCATACTCCTGTGCTGCGATTTTATCCTCGATTAAAGTGATTATCCGATCCGGTATCTTATTCTGAATCTGCGATTCGTCGATCTCCATTGTTATGCTAATCTCCCCGCAATCGAACTCGATCTTTGAGACGTAGGGGATATTCGTCGCCCTTACCGGATTATCTGATGGTATTCTCGCAACAAACGACTCTATTTCAATTCCTCTGATTCCTATACGGTGTTTTTTTCCGAGAAGCGCTGCAAGAGGCTTTTTTAATCGAAGAATTGCATCGTGGGCGCGCACATATCGATCGGAGTCGATCTCGATGTGTATCTTGTTCCCCTCTATACGCCAGTCCAGTATTCTCGCGCCTTTTCCCAGAGGCGCCCCCTTTGCCAGCAGTGTCTCATTTGCAGCATTCATGAAGTCTGTTACGTCTTCGTCTGCTTGATCTACGGGCGCACTGGTGTTGAAGTTCCCGATTAGATGAAAGTACATAAACTATGATTCCGATCGAATCTAATTAAATTCTTTCTTTGTTTCCCCGCATATTGTGCATCGGTACACTGTGTACTTCTTGTGCGTCTTCAGGAGTTTAAACTCATGGTCGCATGGCTGCGACTCCTCAATCTCTGACTTTTCTGCTGATCCGCCCGGTTCTCCCAGTTCACCTGATTCCTTCAACGATCTGATAGCCGAGATTATGTTGTCCTTATCCTCGTAGAATTCGTCCATGCGCGTATACGAATCACAGAGCAGCAGAAACCGCTGGGTATCGATGATCGCCACCAATACATCGATTGCCTCCTGATCAAAAGCCAGTTCCACTCCAAACTGATCACACTCACAAACGGCAGTGACGACGCCACGATCGTTTCGGACAGCTTTTCCGGATTTACCGTCGATATCGAGGTCTGGTTTTCCGAATAACTTACCGCAATTTATAAAAAACCGCATTTCACCGGGGAAATGACTGCGTTTTCCTCTGAAGAAATCTCGCAACATGTCCAGATCGTCGAGTGTATCGTACCAAAAACAAAATTTTATGCCATGATCATTTGTAATAACTATTAACCCACCAACGTGGTCATAATTGGCTGTGATTTTGAACCTGTCAGAGAACTCTTCCTGCGCCAGATGACATTTGAGATTCGCGTACACCGGCGGCATGCTGTCGATATTACAACCATTCATGGTGATGTCACCAGAATCGCCGCCGCCCGGAGCCGACAAAACACGCTGCAGATGGCATACGTCACAGCAAAACTCCTCAATGGGTTCACATTCGGGGCAGAAGTGATCAAAGGGTGTATACTCCTCAAATGCCTGACACCACCCCTTAGCATGATCATAATCCCTGCAGATATTGCAGCACCCATAGATTATCCAGTCATCGGAAGCGATCGCCTGGTCAACCTCAAGACACCGGATCGTGTCCCTGGCGTCGACTGCCACCTGGTTGGACGAGCCATCACAATCGTCGTATTCATCTACAAGAGCCCTCAGCCGGGGTATGATCTCGGGATTGTGCTGATCATGGAAACGACTACACAGGTGTGCCAGATCCTCGAAGCGCCCCGCATTCTCGAAGCGGTCGAGGAGTTTGACCATGAAATCGAACGAGCGCGGGTCCACAATCCGTGAGAGCGCGTCAACCATATTGGTTATGTCAGCCTCACCCCCTTCTTCATCAAGTACCGGATTGTCCAGCTGGTCAGTGATCCTCTCGATCAGCGGCTGAACCGAACCTGCGCCGATTTCCGCCAGCGTACGCGCTGCATAAAGGGGTAATCGATTGTGTCCGAGCTCGACCGCATCGACCAATCGCTGAATTGCGGCGGGACTGCCGATCTCCCCGAGCACATCGACCGCGATTATGTGTGCATGGGTCTCCGTATTATATAGACACTCCTCTAAAGGTTCAATTGCCGCATCGCCACACGCCACCAAACGTTCTCGGAGGTCCTCACGTCTCGCCACCAGTTTCTCGTCCGAATCCGGGTAGAAGTAGTCGTCATGCTCAAGTTCCCAATTCTTGATCTCATCGATCAGATCGCCCAGCGCAGACATTATTTCGCTCAGTGTTTCCGACATGGTCCTCCTTCTGGGAAGTGGGGTCGCCATGGTTGATATATTTTGTGATCTCGTGGGCTTATCCGATGTCATCCACAAACCTTTTATAGAAGTACTATCACTGATTCTGTTGACCACAGTATGAAGGTCATAACAATATAAGTGAGGTATGCTAAAATATGGCAGGACAACTTGGAGGACAGCCGATATTCATTTTGCGTGAAGGAAGCGAGCGAACACGCGGAAGAGATGCACAGAACTCGAACATTATGGCAGCAAAAGCAGTTGCTGCTGCGGTGCGCACCACGCTTGGACCAAAAGGAATGGACAAGATGCTTGTGGACGGACTCGGCGACATCGTCATCACAAACGACGGCGTCACCATCTTAAAAGAGATGGATATCGAGCATCCGGCAGCAAAGATGGTGGTAGAGGTCTCAAAGACCCAGGACGATGAGGTCGGAGACGGCACAACAACAGCAGCGGTTCTGACTGGTGAACTGTTGAAGATGTCAGAAGAACTGCTGGATAAAGACGTGCACCCGACAATCATCGCATCAGGGTACAGGCTTGCGGCACTAAAAGCCGATGAGCTGCTACAATCGATAGCGACCGATGTCGCACCCGATGATGAAAAGATGTTAATCGACATCGCAAACACAGCAATGACCGGAAAAGGGATCGAAGGCTCAAAAGAAAAGCTTGCCAAGCTCTGTGTCGATGCTGTTAGGTCGGTTGCAGAGGAGACAGACGGCAAGAGAGTTGTCGATATCGAGAACATCAAGGTCGAGAAGAAGGTCGGCGGCGGCGTCGAGGATTCCGAACTGGTCAGTGGCATGATCATTGATAAGGAGCGAGTGCACCCGAATATGCCAAAGAAGGTTGGAAATGCAAAGATTGCACTGCTCAGCACAGCGGTCGAACTGAAGAGCACTGAAGTCGATGCTGAGATTCAGATCACATCGCCTGACCAGCTCCAGTCATTCCTGGACCAGGAAGAGAAGATGCTGCGGGGAATGGTCGACAAGATCGTGGACAGCGGCGCAAATGTCATCTTCTGCCAGAAAGGTATTGACGACATGGCACAGCATTTCCTTGCAAAAGCCGGAGTCATGGCAATTCGCAGGGTCAAGAAGAGCGACATAGGAAAACTATCCAAGGCAACCGGCGCAAAGAACATCGCGAACCTTGACGAGATCGAGGCTGCCGATATTGGTTCTGCAGACCTCGTCGAGGAGAAGAAGATCGGCGGCGGGAACATGGTCTTTGTAACGGGTTGCAAGAACCCAATGGCAGTCTCGCTGATACTTCGTGGCGGAACCGAGCATGTGGTCGACGGGCTGGAGCGCGCACTGGAAGATGCCCTACGTGTTGTTGGCGTAACAATCGAGGACGGAAAGCTTGTGGCTGGCGGCGGATCACCAGAGATCGAGCTCTCACTCAAACTGCGTGAATATGCGGATACACTGAGCGGCAGAGAGCAACTGGCTGTGAGCGCATTTGCAAACTCGCTCGAGATCATCCCGAGGACGCTTGCAGAGAACGCAGGACTCGATCCAATCGACAAACTTGTCGAGATGACGAGCCAGCACAAGGAAGGTGGCGTCCACATGGGACTCGACGTATTCACAGGCGATGTCGTTGATATGTGGGAAGCCGGAATCGTGGAGCCGCTGCGTGTCAAGACGCAGGCGATCAGTTCCGCAGCAGAAGCCGCGGTCATGGTTCTGAGAATCGATGACGTGATTGCATCCAGAGGCGAGCCAATGCCTCCGGGTGGTGGCGGCATGCCTCCGGACATGGGCGGCATGGGCGGCATGGGCGGAATGGAAGGAATGTACTGAGCGCAGAGATTGCGCTCCCCCCCTTTTTTTCTTTTTGTGGTTTTGGGTGTGAATCTGTCCGGCTTAGCTGAGGCGGTCGATATGAAAGTTGTGGCTCGTTCTGTGATTTGGTGGCTTTTCAATTCCTTTGGGATACATTGGATTGCCTTATGTAAGCACAACCTCCGGAAGGGGTACTATCGATCTGAAAAGTAATTTACACCGTTAATCTGCGTAATCAGTGTTAATCAGTGGCAAATAAAACTTTTAACCACAGATTACCACTAATTTCACTAATGCAATCATACCAGTGTTTGCAGGATTGACATCATGTTTTTCAACCGACCGGAAGAAATTGAAAAGACGCTCGATTTGACCATGAATACACAAGACCAAGGCACATACAACATGATAGTCGATCAAGAGGTCTATTCAATCTTTGTGTTTTTGCGTTTTTATTCACCAATTCAACGAGAAAGTCACAAAGTCACAAAGGGGAGTTGTCTTTATTGTCACGTCTTTCGCGTATGTCAACGCATCCCACTGACACATTTGCAAAAAGCTCATTTTGTGGCGGTGTGAAGTATACTAAACACGTACATTACAGTCATTCAATTAATTCATCCGCAATCTCCGCCATATTCCGAAATTCCACCTCATCCGGCTCAGATTTCGCAAATTCGACGAGTTCGCACCGGTTGAGACAGTCTCGAACTGTTTGAACGTCCCTATTCTCATTTTTCAGTAAATGTACAGTCTCTATTCCGGTCAATTCTCGGTATACTCCGAATTTATGTGAAAAATAGAATCTCAGTGCTTCTGACACTTTTGCGTACGCCTCCTTCTCCTCACCGCGCTCGAAGAGACCCCGCGCTTCTCTGATCATCCCTCCGGAGATTGCAACGTAATCTACCTCTACATTTGCAGGTTTTTCCATGGGTTGCACAGGTGGTGTGGCGACTTTATTTAGATATTTCCTATGAACAAACCAGCCGGCAACACACGCCGCACATATAATCAGAGCGAGCATTAGAATCCACAACATGCCCTGCTCGTGTTCGGATTCGCCGACGATTGCGACGTTCTCAATTGTCCCATTGACATAATCCGCGCAAATCTCCCTCGTCTCGCCGTCTTCGCCCGCATAGGGGACTGTTATTCGTGTCTGGTTCTGCGAGAGTTGATCAAACGCAACAGCACCTCTCTCAAATCCACTCCCATTCAGCCCGTGATCCAGCCGCTGAAACTCGGGGTTCTGTTCCAGCGCATCCATGATCGCGCTCGTATCCTCGCTCGTCTGAGACATTAACTCCTGCATGCTCCCGTTCTCCATACTGCCGGCAAGGCGTGCAGTTTCGCCACCCGGTTTCTGGTATCCGAGCTCGAAGTCGCCGGTGTTGTTTGAGACCGGATTTACGGATGCATTCGTGAGATTATAACCATTATCCAGCAATTCTTGATGTTTCTTCTGAAACTCCGGGTTCTCTGCAAGCTGCTTCTTAAATTCATCTCCCATCTGCTGCTGTTTCTGCATCTCCCGCTGCATCTCCTCTTTGATTGCGCCGGTATTCTGGTTTAGCTGGTTATTCTGGACCCGCGCCCCGGGATCTCCCTCCTGCTGATTTTGCTGGCTTTGCTGCCCCATCCCTCCGGTTCCTGCCGAACCTCCGATCTGAACACTCATCGAGCTTCCCGAACTGTAGGATGTCGAGTGTATGCTCTGCCCGCCGCACTCATAGACCGTTGTTATGCCCTGCGCCTGTCCCTGCGCTGCTGTGCCATTGACCGTGATATTGAGAGCGTTTGAGGTCACAGACTCTTCCTTTCCGGTTTCCGGATTGGTATATGTGACCGTTGCCGGTTCGAGCGTGTAGCTTCCGGGCGCGTACGGCTTGATCGGCTCGTAAGAGAGCGTCGTTTCTCTCTGATCGGGGAGAGTTCGCTCAAGGCACTGGATATCGAGTCCGTTGTTTCCGAACACGTTCTTATCGACGAGTTGTACAGGGATTTCGGTTCCGAACGGGTTTGTGAACCTGAGCATGATCGTTACATCATCGCCGACCTGAATATCCGTCTGGGGGGTGGTCTTCTCAACAGTTAGGCGCTCTGCAGCGACGCATGGCATGATCACAGTCATGCCAATAACCATAACTACAACCATTGTTGCCAGTGCCAATAGCGTTCGTCCTCGTCTCATTGCGATTCCCTCATACAATCTCACACAATTATCCTGTACTTGCCATAGATCACATACAGATATACCAGAAGCAGAACAAGCGCAGCCGCAAAGAACCAGTCCTTGATGTTCGTCTCTTCCCGGACGCGCTCGATATTCTGGCTGATATTTGAGTATATCTCATCCAGTGTGTTGTCATCGACCGATTTGTAGTATCGCCCTCCTGTCTCTGTTGCAATCGCTTTTAGGGTCGCTTCATCGAGTTCTGCATACTGTGGACGCCCGAAGAAGTCATGGCCAAGAACCACAGGCTCGACGGATCCCATCCCGATCGCATTCACCTGGATATTCAACGTCCTCGCAAAGGCGACTGCCTCGTCCGGGGCGACGACGCCTGCGTTGTTGACACCGTCGCTTAAGAGGATTACGACCTTCTTCTTGTTCGGTATCGACGTTGCCATATCGATCGCAAGAGCCAGCCCATCACCTATCGCGGTCTTACCTTCTCTCGGTTCGACTGCTTTTAGCTTCTCGAGAGCCTTATCCTTGTACGGAGTCAGATATGCGGCTGTCGTTGCCCCGGACTCAAAGACCACGATTCCGACGTTGTCTTTCGAATCGAGACTCCGCACAAGGATCGCAGCAGATCTCTTTGCAGCCTCAAGTCGGGTCGGCGTGTAATCGTTCGCCTGCATACTCCCTGAATTGTCGATGACGAGAACCACGTTCACGCCCTCCTTTGCCTGCTTGAGCGGTATGTGTGGGTCAGCGAGTCCTGTGATCAGAAGCGTGATTGCAAAGAGCAGCATATAAAACGGCAGATTTTGACGCAATGAATGCTTCTTACCGGATGCTTCTTTGATTATTCCGAGGTTGCTGAATTTGAGCGCGGATGCCCGCTTCTTCTTCCGGTGGATTGTGTAAGCGTAATAGATCGCAGGTATAATCAGCAGAAGCAGCAGTCTCATGGGTTCTAAGAATCCAAATCCCATCTTATCTCACCTTGTTGCACCCTATCGCAATATAACGCATTTCTGTCGAACCTCTTTGTATGTGTGATTGATCTTCTGTGCAACCGAGATGGAAAAAGCCTTATCCACCCCACCCAGAGCTTGGGCGAAGTCTATGAAACTTGTATCGGTTTATTCTTCGATTTTTATGAGATTGTTATCTATTTCTTCTTTGAACTCAGTATAAACGTCAGAGATGTTGTCCATTAGAGGATTCAGTTTTGCTTCATCTAAAAGAAATCCATACGCATGCGCGAAGAAATGACGGAAAAATAAATATTTACCCATTTTGTCTGCTGTTTCCCCGGTTATGAGTCTATGTTCAACAGCCAAATTCAGCAAATCCTTGTGCCACGTGGGTGTGTTGGGTATTGGTATCCTATTATATAACAATAATTGTTTCAAAATATTTTCCATCCCCGTGTATATATTTTGGAGATATGCCCCCAGTCCTACGATGACCACTGGTTCTTTGTGTGGCTCATCTTTCACTCTTTCCAAGTCAGTAAGAACAGTTGTAATATTCTCCATCTCAGCACGAATTTTTTCTTGTATACTAACCATACAACACCACCCCCTCCTGTTCTACAAGTCTATTAAATAAACAATCTTTGCTTAAATCGATAACATCTACCGGTTTGGATAGGTCCCTATATAGTTCCCAGCAAAAATCAAAAAATGATTCGGGTGCCAGTCCAATCACGCCAATGTCTATATCATTCGCATCCATTCTCTCGTTGGATGAGCCGAAGAGTATCACCTTTGCTAACCCATATTTTTTTGCGTACTTTGATATGTTGATCATATCATTTTCGGATATCATTGTGTTATATGCCCCCTATGGCGCACCAGAGATTTGGCGTACTTTCCGATAAACGTTGTCATAAACTTCAACCAGCACACACCCGATATCCGGAATATCAGACTCGGTCATGAGTCTACCGCGTCAGCCGCAGCCCGCAGGATCATGAGCACATCGAGCGAGGTGACCGTGCCGTCACTGTTCACGTCCGCCGCAGGACTCCATTCACCACGGACAGCCATCCCGGAAACGATCACAGCATCCGCGGAGGTTATGACACCATCCCCATTGACATCTCCTCGCAGCCTTATTCCAACTTCAACCCGCACCCGCTCGCTAACACTTGCACCTGCGACATCGGTTATGATCAGGGTGATAGTGTGGGTTCCGGTGCCAAAAGAAGTCTCGAATGAATTTCCGGTTCCGATACCATCGTCATTCTCATACCATCCATGCGAATACGGCGGTGCACCATCCGATGCTGTGGCGCTGAAGGTTATCACATCTCCCTCCGCAAATATCTGTCCATCGATGGGGGCTACGATCAATGGGAGTATGGTGGTCGCAGTTCCCGCGGTTAATATTTTTATCTCACTTTCTCCGAACTCCATCAGCACGCTTCCATCGATCTCTGAGTACTGAGTGGCGCACATTAACTGAACAACGTTATCTTCGGTGCCACGGAAAACCGCGTCAACGTATGCACTGAACACCAGTGCACCGGTCGAATTATAATATTCAAACCATCTGTCCTCCACATCCTGCCACGCGGCGTTGACGATCGCATCCTTCATGACCACACCGTCCTTTGATAGCGATAGCCAGACCGCATCGCCCCTCAGATCGATATCCTTCGCATCGAGCGAATATCCCTCATAAAGCTCCCAGATTTCTCCTGTTGGATTTTCAGTGGCGAATGTCTTCGATCCACAATCGATTAACTGCCTGCCGGTCTCAGAGTATTGATTCAGACCCCTGAGTTTGACTACATTCGCACAACTGCCAGAAAATACGCAATCTACCGTGCAATTGACGATCTCGATTCCTGTTTCGTATGTGAAAAGGTCGCCTGGTTCCAGTATATCATCTTTGAGCACGCTTCCGTCTCTGGATAACTCGAGCCAGACTCTATCCCCACCGTCACACCGCCAGTTCACTTCTTCGATGTCCTTTGTCGTAAGCGAATACCCGTCCAGGAGTTCCCACTGCATGCCATCCGGATCGGCGGTCTTGTAGAAATGGAACTCGTTGGTGAGAAGCGCAGTCCCATCGGTATCAGAATACTGGTCGAGACCTACAAGTTTGACCGCATTTGCCTTGTAGCCGCAGAACACGCGATCGACCACGCAGTCTATACTGCCCGCGCCAGAAGTGTAAATCAATTCAGAACCTTCAGCCAATATAGTTTCCTCCGCTATTACGCCATTTTTTGACAACTCGAGCCAGACTTCGCAGTTAAAACCGACATCCTTCATCGTGAGCACGTAACCATCGGCAAGAGCCCATAATGTGCCGGTTGGATTCGCTAATTTGAATAAATGCGACTCGTTGTTGGTCAATACGCTGCCACCATCCTCTGAGTGCTGATAGACCTCTCCAAGTTCGACTGCATTCGAAGCAATCCCGTGAAACGCCGCTTTCAGTGTCGCGTTGATGATCTCAGTTCCATTTTTTACATATCCGTACCGGGAGTCCGAATCAACCGTAGCTGCATATTCTTCTGTCAGCACCACCTCATCGACCACCACGCCATCCTTCAGAAGGATGATCCGTGCCTTAGCTCCATCAAGAGAAACGTCCTTTGCCGCGATTGAATAGCCTTCGGATAGATCCCATGCCGAACCGACCCGGCAATCGTCCGGCAGAAACCCGCCACCGCCCGAAAGCACAGGTGGTTCATCTCTTATCAGATGCAAATAGAGCTCTATTGCACCTGTGTTGTCTTTTGTTTTGAAGGATAGATTGCCCATGATGGGTGTGGTCGTACCCGGGTTCAGATCGATGGTGGTTTCATCGTTTCGGAGGACGACTTCAATAGAACTTACGGTCATCACATCCATCGAACCATACACATCACCACAATCAATTTTGGTCAGATCATCATCGATCAGAAAGACGTACTTGATCTGCACCAGATCGGAGCATGTCCCTCTGAATACTGCGGAGACGTAACATGAAAATATCGGGACGTCGTATTCTCCGGCAAGATCTTCTGTGTACGTGTATACACGATCCTGCAGATTTGGATTACCAGTGGAGACCACTTCGTTATCAATCTCTTTTCCGTCTTTGTACAGACCTAGCCACACCTTCTTGCCCTCGAGATCGATCTGCTTTGCTTCGAGCTCAAAACCTCCGCCAAGATCCCACTTCTCGCCTGATGCAAGGGTTTTGATGTCGGCGCTGTTGAATTCAACGAGCGGCTTTACGAGTTTATCCGCGTTCCCCTCGATGGCTATGTACATCTCGCCCATCCAGAACTCAATCCAGTACCCGGAGTCTCCCCCATAATAGCCACTATCAACAGTCAACCCGAGATTTTCATGAAGTTTGTATTCACGCCAGATCGGGCGTATGGTGTAGATCAGGTTGCCTTCATCGATGGTTCGGTCAACATCCGGACCTTCCAGCGTGCCCGCGGTAATCAAGAGCGTTTCAACGCCAGCGCAGACACCATCGCCCAGATCATAACAGAATCCTCCAAAATTGGACTTGTTCCAGACGATATCTTCGTTTTGCGCGCCTGTCAGTTCTACTACATCTCCGCTGAACTCAAGCGCAGTACCGCATGCGCATCCGACGAGTAATGAGACAAACAATCCCAGCAACACCTGTTTCCCAGTTATCCAGTATATGTCTTCCATCCGAATCACCAACACTGCTTTTTTCTATTCGCGTAATAAACTTACCGCATCCTCTTCTCTTTCAGCCTGAAAAACCGCCGCAGCGGAATCTCAAAGGGCTGATCAGTCCTTATGTTGATCATATCCACCTTCAGCCGTTTCATCTTCTCGGAGAGCAACTTGTTTCTCCGGTCCATGATCTCGACATAATTCTGTCTGAACATCCCGTCGGATGTATCTACCAGAAACTGCTCGCCGGTCTCAATGTCTTCCATCATCACGTACCCGATATCCGGAATATCAGACTCTCTCACATCGCTTACGTTGATTAATATCACCTCATGCCTGTTTTTCAGAATCCCGAGGCTCTTCTCGAAATCCTCTGCAAAAAAATCCGATATGACAAACATAATGCTCCGCCTCTTCGCAACATTTGATATATACCTGACGCAGTTGTTGAGATCGGTCGTCTTCTTCTCGGGCTCGAAATAGATCATCCCCCGCAGCAGTTTGAATAGATGTGACCTCCCCTTTCTCGGTGGTATGAACTCCTCAACCTCACTTGTGCAGAGAAACATCCCGACGCTGTCGTTGTTCGCAAGCGCTGAAAAGATGAGCGACGCCGCGATCTCAACCCCGTAATCCCGCTTTCGCTGCTCAGAACCAAATTCGTTGCTTGCGGACACGTCTATAATGATGTAAACGGTTAAATCGCGCTCTTCGATGAATTCTTTCACAAACGGCGCGTTCATTCGTGCAGTCACATTCCAATCGATCGCGCGGACGTCATCGCCTGCGACATACTCCCGAATATCCGAAAATTCGATCCCTCTGCCCTTAAAGACCGAGTGATAGTATCCTGCTATGATGCCCTCTACCATCCGCTGAGTCTTGATCTCAAGCTTCCGTACGTTTTTTATGACCTCTTGCACCCGTTCCGGCATGATTTTCCCTCAACGCCCCCTAAACTCACCACCTGGGCTCATTCAGAATCTCCCCCCTCTACACTTCCTTCCGATAGTAGAAAGAGTTCATGGAGCTTCTGCTGTAAAATCTCCCTATCGATGAGCTTTGTCCTGTATTCGGCGACCATGGCAGGTGAAAGGTTGCGAGACAGCGCATATTCCACAACTTCCGCATCCCTGCTCTTGCAGAGAATGACGCCAACGCTTGGATTCTCATGCGGTTTCTTGACGTCGCGGTCAAGGGCTTCGAGGTAAAAACCGATCTTGCCAAGATATTCCGGCTTGAAATCATCGATCTTCAACTCAAACGCCACAAGACAGGACAGGTCCCGGTGGAAGAAGAGAAGATCAATGTAATAATCGTTGTTGCCTACCTGTATCCTGTACTCTTCTCCCGCGAACGTAAAATCCTTGCCAAATTCCAGAATAAAATTCTTGAGATTCTGCGTAATCGCGTTCCGGAGGTCTTTTTCAGAGAAATGATGCGGCAGGTTGAGAAAATCAAGGATGTAGGTATCCTTGAAAGCAGACGCGATATCGGGGTGATATTGTGTCATCAGTGCTGACACATTTGCATTGGAGAGCATGTACCGTTCATAAAAACCGCTGTCGATCTGTCGCCCCAGTTCTCTTGAGGTATATTTCTCTCTAATAGATAACATCAAATAGAATTCTTTTTCTTCCATACTTTTAGTCTTTGACAGGATCAGCAGATGGTTGGTCCAGCTCAATTGTGTCAGCAGTGCTGACACATTTGCATTGCCGCGATAGGTCTCATAGAATTGCTTCATCCGATAGAGCCCCCTGCGATTGAACCCTTTCAGGTCGGGCTGTGTCCTCTGCAAATACTCTGCAAGTCTGTCCACAACACCCAGTCCCCATGCCGCACTTTCCACTTTTCTGCTGATGTACTCCCCGATCTGCCAGTAAAGATTGATCAGTTCCGAGTTTACATTTTTTAGAGCGTTGCATCTGGCTTTCTGTATGATCTGAACAACTTCAAGAAATTCTTCCTCAAATTCCAGTACTTCGTTTTTGTCGCTCAAACGGACATCTCCTTTTCCAGCGTCATGATATCCGTTTCAATCCCTTCAGCCGTCGGCGGAGCGTACCTTAACATCTTGTACGGGCGGCGACATCTAAAAAACATAGTGATTCACCATCATGGCGATCTGATCTTCTTGAGTATCGTCTCGGTGATCTGGTCCGTTGTGACCTCGCGAGCCTCTGCCTCGTAGCTCAGAAGTATCCTGTGGCGGAGAACATCAGCGGCAATCGCTTTAACGTCCTCGGGAATCACGTAGCCCCGTCCGTTCATGATCGCATGAGCTTTCCCTGCGAGGATCAAGTATATCGACGCTCTCGGAGAGACTCCGTACTCGATCAGATCCCCAAGGTCAAGGTCGTAATCAGCCGGGTGCCTCGTCGCATCAACGATGTCGATCACGTAGTCCTCGATCGTCTCGTCTGCGTAGACCTCCCTGTTGAACTGCTGAATCTCTTTGATCCGGCTTTCCGAAATCATCCGCTTAACCTTCGGATGCGCACCCCCGGTCATCCGCTGGATGATTGTCTTCTCCTCAGCTTTCGATGGATAGTCAATCAAGATCTTGAAGATGAACCTGTCGATCTGCGCTTCGGGCAGCCTGTAGGTCCCCTCGGTCTCGAGCGGGTTCTGGGTCGCAAGCACCAGAAACGGAGCATCAAGAATGTACGTATCGCCACCTATCGTGACCTGCCGCTCCTGCATCGCCTCAAGCAGCGCGGACTGCACCTTCGGTGGAGCGCGGTTGATCTCATCAGCCAGAATGAAGTTATGGAATATCGGACCCTTCTGCGTCGTGAACGACGTGGTTTTCGGTTCGTAAATCTTTGTTCCAACGATATCCGCGGGCAGGAGGTCGGGAGTGAACTGAATCCGGCAGAATTCTGTGTCGAGCGCATCAGAGAGCGTCTTTACCATGAGCGTCTTTGCAAGCCCCGGAACCCCCTCCAAGAGGACATGCCCATCAGCAATCAAGGAAATCATCAACCGATCCAGAACACCAGTCTGTCCGACGATCACTTGCTTAATTTCATCCAAAACTCTGCTTATCTCTCCAGAATACCCCTGTGCCTTTGCGTTAAGTTCTTGTATGCTATTATCCGTTTCGATCACCTGATGTTCTGTGGATCGGCATTAACATCACTATTATTACGTGAATAACAACTTAAAGATTTGGTCGGGTTACGGGTGAATTTTCCCAACCCTGACAGATTCTGTGGTTTTTTTT
>Ga0209013_10000861_pt1 | contig 27912 bp, 33 predicted proteins | sample Cruoilmetagenom2_FD_187291 | JGI IMG/M metagenome (GOLD analysis project Ga0209013, IMG submission 187291) | Oil polluted marine microbial communities from Coal Oil Point, Santa Barbara, California, USA - Sample 2 (SPAdes) (version 2) | ecosystem: Environmental > Aquatic > Marine > Oil seeps ...
TTCTATCACGGCTTACACGTTAAAATCAGCTATTTGCGAAGGAATACGTGATTGTTTGCATATAGGATCTGATTTAATTCGCAATCAATCCATCGCCGGATTGTACAATCGGGTAAAGCGTTATGACGAAGATAGAGAGTTGCGGTCGCGGCAACATCTTGGTCTGGTTTAGCATCTGCATCAGGTCCGATCGACCATTTGATGTATTGATGCCCGCGCTCGTGGTTAGCGGGAGTTTTCTGTGATGGGCTGGATTTTTATAGGAAATACGGTGAAATATGGTCGTTTTGTTGGTGGATGGTGTGTCTTTGTGATAGTTGAGTCGATTCAAGATGGTTTCGGTGAATTGTTCGCGAGGTGATTGTGGATGGGTGGTGGTGTGGCTGGGAATTGTGTTCGGAACTCGGTAGTTTCGGAAGTACTGGTAATTACCACATATTTTGATTTAATTACCAATCCTATTTTTTACCCTGTTTTTCTTTTATTGGCGCTTTTTAGACCCCCTGCATGATAGGGCAAGCAGGGAGACTCCCGCAAATATAAGAATCAGTCTGCTGTACAGGAACTCTCCGGGCAAAGTGTAGGGTATTGGGCTAATGGCACTACCTTAAGGAGATTAATACAATAGAATTGATAAAGTACATGTGATTGGTACTCCATTATGTTGGCATGAGGGTTCGCAAGTTATTATGAATCCGCAAATAAGGTACTAACCATGTTTGATTCCATCCACAAACGGATTTTCCGCCAGATAGGTGCAATAAGGAGGCGCTTTGTACAAACTGCGGGACTGCCCTTTAACGAGATCCTTTCGACTGAAACCATCCTCAATATTATGGATGAAGAAGTAGACGCCTATCGAGATCGTATATTTTCCCCTTTAATCACCCTATCTGCCTTCTTGTCGCAGGTACTCAGTTCAGATCATTCCTGCAAAAATGCGGTAGCGTTGGTGATTGCGGAAAGAGTGGCGCAAGGCGAGGCGCCCTGCTCATCAAACAACAAATCCTACTGCAACGCTCGCATGCGCCTGCCTGAAGGCTGTGTCAGGCGATTGGTGCGTGAGACCGGGAAATTACTGCATCTACAGTCAGAAGAGGGTTGGAAATGGAAAGGTCGTTCAGTTAAGCTTGTAGATGGGACGACCGTATCAATGCCAGATACCCCTGAAAACCAGAAGATGTATCCACAGCCTGAAGGGCAGAAAGAAGGTGTAGGCTTTCCAATCGCCCGTCTCGTCGCTATAATCTCATTATCTTGCGGAGCAGTCCTTGACGTAGCGATTGGACCTTATAAGGGCAAGGAAACTGGCGAACATGCTCTGTTGCGCCAGATATTGGGCAGCATATCCGCAGGCGATATTATATTAGGAGATCACTACTATTGTTCGTATTTCTTGATTGCCATGCTACAGCGGTTGGGCGCTGACGCGGTCTTCCAGATCCATGGCAGCCGCAAAAGCGATTTCCGCCGAGGTAAGCGGCTTGGCAAAAACGACCACATCGTCACATGGGACAAGCCAAAACAACGACCGGATTGGATGGATGAGTCCATGTACCGCCAAATGCCAGACACGTTGACAATGCGCGAGATCGAAATCAATGGAAAAGTCATTACCACAACCCTACTTAACCCAAAAGAAGTTACAAAAAAGGAGATCGGTGAACTTTACACGAAACGATGGTTGATCGAAGTGGACTTCAGATTCATCAAAACAGTTCTCCAGATGGATATTTTGAGGTGTAAAACACCGGACATGGTTTGTAAGGAAATCTGGGTGCATTTGCTGGCGTATAATCTGATCCGAACGGTCATGGCACAAGCGGCGTATCGTTATAAGCTTCCACCACGAACATTGAGCTTCAAAGGCGCGTTACAGCAGTCAAATGCATTTAAGGATACGCTTCTGTGCGCTGACGAAAAATCACTGCCCGACTTGTATGAACATCTTCTGAAAGCCATTTCTTCCCAGCATGTGGGGGATATGCCCGGACGCAGTGAACCGCGTGCCATCAAACGCCGGCGTAAACCCTATCCGTTACTCACTAAACCACGAGAAGAAGCTCGTAACGAATTACGTGGAGGTGGGATATCCGCTTAAGGTAGTGCCATTGGTCTTCATAGTATGTGTTGCCCTGCCTGATATCACCGTCCAGACCGTGAACCGCGAGGTTCATCTTGCAGAGGCGGACGGTCTCTGCGACACGTTCCTGACCGTATATGCCTAACTCGGCGCTTGGGTTCGCCCTGCGCTTCGCAACGTGTCTGGCGCTCTGGACAAACATGCCGCCTGATCCGCAAGCGGGATCGAAGATTCTGCCGTGATATGGTTCGATGATCTCAACGATGAGCTTGACAAGCGTGGTCGGCGTGAAGAACTCGCCGCCCTTCTGCCCCTCGCTCATGGCAAACTTGCCCAGAAAGTACTCATATATCTTTCCGAACGCGTCGCCTTCGATGTCCATCGGGATAGATGCCATGAGCTTTAAGAGTTCGATTAACGTGGCGTTCTCCATGCGGTTGTATGTCTTTGGCAGAACATCCTTCAGATCAGGATTCTCGCGCTCAATTGCCCGCATAGCGTTATTGATCGCCATACCAATGTTCTCGCCCTCGGGAAGCAGGAGAATGTTCTGAAAACGTGCCTCAGAGGGCAGATAAAGCACACCTCGTGCCTGATAATCCAGCTTGCCGATCTGCCTGCGACCTGTTTCCTTTCCAGCAAGCTCCTTCTCGGCATGACCGAATTTGTGGTCAGCATAACGGAGAAAGATCATCCCAAGCACCGGAACTGAGTATTCAGATGCTTTCAGATTCGAATTGGCTCGCATTTCATCAGCCGCTTCCCACAGCCGTTTTTCGATTTCGTTGTTGTTAGATGACATATAACGACATTCTCACGACCTTAGCACATCATAGTCCACAAAGGACTATAAACGTTCTTTTGCATGGCATGACCGAACATCATGGCTGCTAATCGCGTAAGAGTTGGGTTAGGGGTGTATGGCGGCGGTGCAGGCTATGAGAGTATGTTTCAACTTTCTGGTATCTTCCGTGACAATGAATCATTACTAAATCAATTAATCGCCCATCGATTACCTCAACCACATGAGGACCGACTGGACACCCCACACATCACATTCACCAAGATTTTAACAGCTACAATATACCTGTTGAATCCAAAGGGCTGGATGCTGATGATTCATCCCCAATATATTCAGCAGACATCAAAACCGCTGCGATTGTTGCTATGGCTATCAAGCCCGTTGTGGATTTCTTTTCATATTTTTCCTCCTTTTTTATTTATGAGTTTCCTCAATTGTTCACATCGCCCTCCGCAAGCAGCCTGCCCCTCACGGCAACGATCCGGTCAGCATGCGCTGCGATCTCAGGATCGTGCGTGATCATTATTATAGTACGCCCGTCCCTGTGCAGATCCTCGAAGATCTTCATGATCTCTTCCCCCGTCTTTGTGTCAAGGTTTCCGGTGGGTTCGTCAGCGAGAATGATCGATGGGTCGTTTACGAGCGCTCTTGCAATCGCAACACGCTGGCGCTGCCCGACTGAGAGTTCTGTTGACTTGTGGTGCATGCGACCGGAGAGTCCGACGAGTTCGAGAAGTTCCTTCGCTCGCTTCTCTGGGTTGTAGCCGTGTTTTTGGCACACAATCGCTGGAAGTTCGACATTCTGAAAGGCGCTCATCCCGGACGCGAGATTGGGGTTTCGTCCTATATATATCTCCCCTCCTTCTTCGTTTCTATTACCGATGCTGAATTAACCCTGATCCTGTTATTATGGCACTGATATACATCTATATGGCAATCCGACACCTTATGTCACTTGCCGCGCCTTACTGCAAATTCGCCTAATCGCACACAATCACTCAATTAAGACCACATCGACCTCGTCGCCGCAATCGATCCCTTCTAGTTCCTCATTGATTATGACAAAGCCGTCTGATCGCGTAACAGAACTCATGATGCCTGCTCCGGAGGTTGCGACCGGGTGAGCTACATCGCCGTCCACTGAAACTCGTGTGTATGTACGATACCCGATCTTTGATGCGATCTTTGCGCCGAGGCGTGCGTGCACGATTCGATCGGGCTTTTCAGGCATGCGTCCCAGTTTCCGGACGATCGGAAGTCCGAACTCAAGGAGTGCGATAAGGCATGCGACCGGATAGCCCGGAAGCGATAGAACGGGCGTATCGCTGACGATCCCAAGTGCTGTGGGCTTTCCCGGGCTCAATCCAACGCCATGCACCAGCAGATCGCCTATGGTGTCGATCACATCGGGCACATAGTCCCTTGCCCCGACCGATGTTCCGCCGCAGAGGATGACCGCATCGCAGCCCTCATCGACGGACGCGGCAATCTCCGTTCCGATCAGATCAAAATCATCGATCACAATCCCTCTGTGGTCAGGGATTCCGCCCCACTGTTTGATATGTGTGCTGACCATAAGCCCGTTCGTCTCCCTGATCATGCCCTCCGCAATCTTACCGGATCGTGGCGCAAGCTCTGACCCTGTCGGGATGATCGCAACCTTCGGGCTTGCGAATACTTCTACGTCCATGATTCCGAGCATAGCGAGCATAGCAACATCGCACGCCCGGATCTGGTGGCTCGTCCTGAATGCCACATCGCCACGGGAGACGTCCTCCCCGATCTGGCTTACGTTTCTGCCGGGGTGCAGCGCAGCGCGGATCTCAACGATTGCACCCTCACCCGCATCCCCGCCACCGCCCATGCCCCCGCCAGTGACCGTATCCTCTATCATGACCACCGCATCCATCTCACCGGGCACGGGCGAACCCGTGTGCACGCGTACACAATCGACGCCCTCGCGCATGAGCACCGGATTCGACTGCGATGCGCCGGTTGTCTCGTCCGCACGAACCGCATACCCGTCCATCGCGGAGCGTCTGTGATTGGGAACGTTGATATCTGACACGATATCTTCTGCAAGAATTCTCTGGCTTGCGCTTTCGATCGGTATCCGCTCACTTCTTTCGATTGGGCTGATATGTTCCAGGAGTGTCTTTCTTGCAAGATCGACACGGGTTCGCTTCTTAAATACCATGGTATTAAACCGGTTCTGCCAGATAGAAAAACTTAACCATCCCCAAACCGAAGGGCGAACATGCAATTCAGCGAATGGGAACCGCTGTATCTACAAATCCTGGCTGACTTCGGCTTCGACCGATCCGAAGACGAGCGTAGTGCACGCATCCTCTCCGACCTGCTTGATCGTGATGGGGCAGTCACGCTCTCGAACCTGCGTGAGATCGTGTCCGGGCGCGATGTTGCCGTATGCGGGAATGCACCGTCGCTTGGAGCAGAGATACGATCGATCGGAGAGAACCGAGTCATAATCGCTGCAGACGGCGCAACAACCGTTCTCTCAAAGAACGGGATGATTCCGGATCTTATTGTTACTGATCTGGATGGAGTAATCGATGATATCATCTCTGCGAGCAAGAGGGGGTCGTTTGTGGTGGTGCATGCGCACGGCGACAATATCCCTGCCGTTCGGTCGGTTGTGCCGATGTTTGAGAGCAGACGCGTGCTTGGAACGACCCAGTCAGAGCCGTTTGGGAATATTCACAACTTTGGCGGGTTTTCGGACGGGGATCGGTGTGTCTTTCTGGCGGATACTCTTCATGCAGCAAGTGTTGCGCTTTTTGGGTTTGATTATGACGATCCTCATGTGAACGATGTTAAAAGGAAGAAATTGATCTGGGCAAAGCGATTGATCGAGGAATATCGATGATTGCAGGTCATTCGGTATCAAAAGGAGTTGCTGTCGGAGAAGTTCTGATTTCTGATACGCCGATATCGTTTCTTGGAGGAATCGATCCGGAAACCGGGGTGATCATAGAAAAGAATCATCCCAAGGAGGGTGTTTCGATTGCGGACTGTGTATTTCTTTTCCCCAATGGGAAGGGTTCCACTGTCGGATCGTATGTGATTTACAGCCTCAAAAAGAAGAATGTGGCGCCGTGCGCCATGGTCAACATTTCCGCAGAGACGATCGTCGCTGTCGGGGCGATAATATCAGATATTCCGCTTGTTGACCGGCTGGAGCAGGATCCGTTCGCGATTCTTCGCGACGGCGATATAGTCGAGGTAAACGGAACAGCGGGGTGTGTGCGCGTGATTACAGAAACTCGACATCGTCATCGATCGGAACAGTCATGACCGTCCCATCGTAGGCATCAATCATCACGCTGTGCTTTGCTCCCGTGATCGCCCAGACCGGCAGATACGTAAGCTCAATATCGAGATCGATATCCTCCAGTCGCGGTTCTATGGCTACGTTCTCGGTTATGATGGCATCGCCGGACGTACTGGAGAATGCCATAATTTTTCTGTTGTTTGCAATCGCACTGCCCAGTATCCGCTCTTTGGCTTCGTTTTTCGTCAGTATCGCACGTCTTATCTCATAATTCTGGCAGGGCACAGAAAGCTGATCGCACACCTCTCGTATATGGTCATGCTCCGTTTTATTCAGGGCGTTGATTGCGCCCGAATCCTCGGAGGATATACGCACCATCTTTGTTTTGCACTGATGATTTCCATCGATTCTGTATCTGTAGTTCCAGAACGGCACAAATTCAATGGCGATCTCGGTTATGCCACTGACAAGACCTTTTGCCGTCGCCATAGCCTGCTGTTCATCCACGCGCAGGGGGGCAGATCGAAGCGCAATTGTTTCGTGTGAGTCCCTGTCACCCCTACGATTCCCGCCCTCGTCCCCGAAATTCGCAGCAATCTCGCGGATGTAGGATGCCGGGAGATCAGGATCCATCGGTACTGGTGGTGCTACTGGTGCTACCGGCATATCTGGCACGCCAGCTCCGGTCACAGCCTCATCCCCGTCGCCGAGACTTCCCAGGAGCTCATAGCGCACGCCCTCTGCCTCTGCGAGAATCGACTTTCCGATGACACTCTCAAGTTCAGCCCGATCCCATGTCCTGATGTCATACTGCTCCGCGAAGAACGTCATCCACTCGGTTATTCTATCCGATACGAAGAGTGCGCAGTCAGACCCCTGCGCTACCTGCGATATCTTTGCAAAATGACGCATATCTTCCTCTGTTATCCCGTACTGGATGTATGTTCTCTGTCCGTCCTTTTCCACGACCAGATCAGCCTCCTGATGACTGGTCTGTGAATACACGTCATATCCCTGAGACTTTAGAATATTCACGAGTATATTTAGCAGGATCTTCTTATTCATGAATCCACATCCCTACATCATGAGCAGTTCGCGCAAGCGTTCGTCATCCAGCGCATTCGGTATCGCTGATTCTTCGCAATCCATAATCGCGGTTGCAAGCTTGCGATACACGCCCGCAATCTCGGAATCAGGAGCCTTTTCGATCACAGAGAAACCATCTCGCTCGCAGTCCTGCACAACATTATCCTTCGGGATGAATGCCACGAGTTTGCTCCCGATCTCCGATGCAAATTCGGTCAAAATCTCCTCTTCTCTCGGAACATTCCTTGAATTGCAGATCACTCCGCTCAATGGCATATTCAGTTTCTCAAGCCCTTTGCAAATGTTGTTTGCAGCATAAACCGGCATGTATTCACCGGACGAGAGAATGTACGCCTCGCTAACGAGTCCTTTCTGAATCGGTGCCGAAAAGCCGCCACACACAATATCCCCTGGCACGTCATAAATCACAAGATCACTCTCTGTAATCGCGGTTGTAATCTTCTGGAGCGCTGTTACTGCAACGATGATCCCTCTGCCTGCACAGCCAACTCCTGGCTCGGGACCGCCGACCTCGACACATTTCACACCCTTGTAACCTTCATAAACAACATTATCTTCACAGAGCTCGACTTTATTCCGGAGCAAATCCATTACCGTCGGAATTCTCTCCCCTTTGAGCAGTGTGATCGAGGAATCGCTCTTTGGGTCACATCCAATGATGCTCACCGAGTATCCACAATCGGCACACGCCGCTGCGACATTCGAGGCGGTGCTGGACTTGCCGATCCCGCCTTTCCCATAGATAGCTATTCTTCTTGCCCGGAACATGCATTCTCAAGCGCCATTGTGTACTCTTGATACGTTGCAATCAGTTCAGTTGTTTTGTCCACAAAAGTATGGATATTTTCGTAAAAAGATGAGATATATTCATCGATATCCTTGTAATCTTCTTCTTTTATGTTAGATATCGAGTTGGACACCTCAGAAAACTCTTTTTCGCAAACATCCACAGCATCTCTAAGTTCGGTTAGATCTACATCCATGTTTGATAATGGTGCTGCTATACTATTTAATCGTAATCGATTGGGACATGCAGATTCCGGCATCCATTGTCCTGTTCAGCTCAGCTCCGAAACCTCAACACCGCCACCATAGACCACTACCGCCATACCACCACTGTATAGCAGTAGGGTAGAAACGCCTTATCCAACATGGGTACGTGGATTGGTGCGCATACTGACACTATTGGCACCATAGAATTGTCGCCACAATCAGGCATGTCCGCGTGAACCGGCACGCATCCATAGATTTTTAATACAATGCGCTAATGTATGGAATTATGATCGCAGATGGCAAGACCGCAAGAAGAGGCACAGCAGCATTTGTAATTATAAGTCTACTTATTGCAGCATGCTTTACGCTCGGCTGCCTCGGGGGCGACAAACCACCTGAAGAAGCCCCCAAAACTTCGTCTGGTACATGGAAGCCACCGGAAATGGCGTACGTCAAATCGGTCGACACATCGCGACTGTTGCTCGGGGCACCATCCGATGCAGCCATAACAATCTTCAACAATGGAAAAGAGACCGTTATGGAAGAGAGGATCGTCATGACCGCAGTTGCCGTCAAGATGGACGACTGGAAGGTCAACATGGCTTTGAAGACGAAGTCCGATGAAGAGAAGACCGAAACGTACGAACTCGAATTCGATGAGCAGATCAAGAGTAAAGAATCCTGCGAACTTACTGCGAGGTTCAATTTGCCAGCAAAAATCGAAACAGATATCGGGAAGGTCTCAATCGCCGGGATATATCATGCAACAATTGAGGTATACGCGGACGATACATTGATAGGCACGAAGGAAATGGATTTACAATTAAGAGAATGAAGTGATGACATGGGCAAGAAGACAAAAGGACAGAAGAAGCTCCTCGCAAAGGCGCAGAATCAGAATCAGCGCGTTCCGGTCTGGGCGATCATGAAGACGAACAGAAAGGTCTCGACACATCCGAAGAGACGCCACTGGCGGCGGAACAGCATCAAGGATTGAGGATGGATTATTATGATGGAAAAGGAACAGATATACACGATACCACTGCGTTCTGTGAAGATGGTACCTAGATGGAAGAGGAGCAATCGAGCGATGCGGGAGGTTCGCACGTACCTCATGAAGCACATGAAGACTGACGAGGCGAGCGTCAAACTGGATCGAACAATCAACGAAGCGATCTGGAGGCGTGGTGGAGAGAAGCCACCGAGGCGCATTCGGGTGCGTGCCGTGCGATTCGAGGACGGCATTGTAGAAGCGGAGCTAGAGGCATAGAAGGGGAAGGGGTGACGGCACACTGAATCGAAGACTGACACTCAATGGCAGCACCGTGCTCGGTGTCTTTGCTACGGTGACCGAGGCAGTGGTGCTCATCGCGCCCGAGGTCTCCAAAGCCGCTGCAAGCAATCTTGAGGATGCGTTGCATCTCAAAACTGTGCGGACTTTGATTGCAGGTAGCACTGTTGTGGGCTCGCTCTCATGCGGAAACAGCAGCGGGTTCGTAGTCTCAAGGTATGCTCACAGAGGGGAACTTGAACGGCTGCGCGAGTTTGGCTCTGCGCAGGCGATTCCAGATCTCATGACCGCTACGGGAAACATCATCCTGGCAAACGACACCGCCGCAATCGTGCACCCGCTCCTCACTGATCGGGCGATCGATGTGATTGCGGAGACGCTCTCTGTGGATGTGCGCAGGGCAACCATCGCCGGGTTGGGTACAGTTGGCATGGCGGGGGTCGCAACCAACAAAGGCGTCCTGGTGCATCCAAAGGTAAGCGACAACGAAATAGCGATTCTTGAGGACACCTTCGGTCTTCCTGTCGATATCGGGACTGTCAACTTCGGATCGCCGCTGATCGGCGCGGGATTGCTTGCAAATTCTGCAGGATACATCGCGGGAACTGACACCACCGGACCTGAACTTGGCAGAATCGAGGACGCACTTGAGTATTTATGATTAATCAAACTACTGTTCGAGACTCGATGGATCTTGAAGCCATCGCATCAGAGCTCAAAAACTTCGAAGGTGTCACGCGAAAGAGGCAGATCGCAGGGATCGCAGACATCTTGAAGACTGTTCGATCCGAGTATGTGGACTGCATCGCGGACATCGGGGACGATGCGGCGATAATTGACATTGGTGGGGACGATGTAATCCTCTTTGCCGCGGATGGGATCTGGAGCAAGATGCTCACTGATCCGTGGTGGGCGGGATACGGAGCAGTCCTCGTGAACGTGAACGATATCTCTGCGATGGGTGGGCGCCCGATCGGCATGGTCAATGTGCTTGCAACCGATGACGAGGACACACTCGCCGAACTGGTTCGTGGGATCAGGGATGGCGTTGCAAAGTTCGGCGTCCCGATGGTTGGCGGACACCTGCATCCGGATACGCCGTACACATCGAGCTCGGTTGCCATAATCGGCATCGTAAAGAAGGATTCCGTGATAAGAAGCGACAGCGCACAGTCCGGGGACGCAATCGTTCTTGCTTACGATCTCAACGGAAAGGTCGGGAAGAATTCCATCTATTCATGGGACACAACGACGATGAAGACGCCTGCGAGCGTCCGCGAGAAGTACATGGTCATGCAAAAACTCGGAGAAAAACATCTTGTAACCGCTGGAAAGGATCTCAGCAACCCCGGAACGATCGGAACGATCGGTATGCTTCTTGAAACCAGCAAAAAAGGCGCGAGCATCAATTTAGCGGCGATACCACGTCCGGACGGGGTTGATTTTGTACACTGGCTCAAGATATACCCGGCGACCGGCTATGTGGTGACCACACAGAATCCGGAGGAATGCAAACGGGAGTTTGAGAATGTCGGGCTTGCTTCAGAGGTTGTTGGAACAATTAATGATGGGTCGCGGCTCGATATTTACGAAGGGGATTCTATAGCTACGGTTTTCGATTTTAAACGGGAGGTAATCACGGGAATTTGATAGATCTTGGCGGAATCAACCGGTGCTTCTTCTTTTCGCTTCCGCTGCTTGATGCGTGTGGTAGACTTGTTGCCAATTGGCGTTCACTTTCATCAAAAAGATTTAAATTAAATTAGATATATTTCATAATTTAGTTTAGCTCTTTCAGGCGGGGTGGAAAATTCCCTGATTCTGATGGATTCTGTGGTTTCCAACCTTTGCGCCCTCGTGTCTTTCTCGTCTGTCTCGTTCCCATAATTTAACGAGAAAGTCGCATAGACGAAGGAGTGGCTCGGGGATGTGCTGTGTTATCAGCACGCTCCAAAACTATATCCAAGACGCCGCCACCGTCACTGTGTCGGTATCGCAATCGGCAAAACCGCCCTGCGCTTGCACAACACACTTGCATTGAGGTCTGGCAGCGTGAGCACATCGTTCTTTGCAAGCGTGTAATGGTTGCTGTCCGCACCCACAAAGGTTGGCAGGTCCTTGAGCACGCGAACCACGGTGTAATCACTCAGTTCACGATGCACCGGCTCAACTGGTTTAACAGGTTCAACACCCCTTTTGTCTGACTCGGACTCTGACGCTGACGCTGACCGGACATTCTCCACAGCCGGCTCCGTAACCACCTCCAAAACCGCCTCCTTGGCAGGTTGCACCTCTGAAACCGGGGCAGGTGGGCGTAACTCGCGTGCAAGCACCCCATCAATTGCAGACCAGCCCCGCCTCATAGAATCGAGCACCGACTGGTAGATATCGCGCTCGATCGGAGTCATCGCGTCGACGTAGTTTCTGGTGCCATCAATCTCCTCCATCAGATTGAGCGACGCGAGATTGACGATCTTTCCCACCCGAAATTTGAAGATGCGCTGCAGACGGTCATTTGCTGCATCGACCTCATCGGCAAGAAACTGGACTTCCCTGCCGGATGCTGTCTTCTGCTCCTCCTGAAGCCCACCAAGGTATGCGCGTACACTTTCATAAAAATCAGAATCGAGCTTTGTGAGTTTCGATTTTTGCTCCCTATTTAAGATATTGCGCAGTTCTTCGAAGTCCATGATGTCTATTTGCAGCAGGCATTATTCAATCTGGCGGAAAACGCCGAAACATATTTATAGGAATTTGATGTGTTTTACATAACATCTTATGATAATGTTGAGGAACCTACCATGAACAAAACTCAATTCTTCGCCGTGCTGATGCTAATGGTTCTTGGGCTGGTCATAGTCTCGATCATCGTCTTTGATTCGGATGCTTCAATCGAGATGCAAAAGTGTGGTGGCTGTCACAACGCTGAGTATACACAGGAGATGTCAGGGGCAGGTACATGGCCTCTCGTCTTCAATACGATCGTTCCCGAACACAGGGGCGAACGTGCTGTGCCATGCTCAGAGGGGTATTTGCGAGGCTGCACAGACTCCGACTGTCACACTTCAGTGCATGTGAGCGGGCAGTTGCACGAAGGCATGATATCCGCGGAATGTACGCGCTGCCATGCCACGCCAACTGCACCGATGTATTCCGAGTGCACAGTTTGCCATGCGAATTACCAGCATGCAAACACGGTGGAAGGCGATTGCAGGAGTTGCCATCCGGCACATTCCGCAGACACCAGCGCTGGCTGTGGCGACTGCCATGCTAGCGAATATACCGATCTAATGGACTCCGGAGGCAAGCATGCGGAAAAGGACACCAGTTACGATGCCCTACGCTACAAGCTGAGTCCGACAACATTCGACTACGAGGCACCCCTGATCGGGGATGGGTGCTATTCCTGCCATGTCGAGCATGCAGAATCCATGGACTGTCTGGAATGCCATGAAGTCGAGCATGGATATGAACTGGCTGACTGCAGGACATGCCACAACCCACATGCACCACGAACGATCAAGTTCGGTGCGATTGTGACCAGTGAGCAGTGTATGCTGTGCCATGAGGACACCAAGCAGGAGTTTACCACACATCCGACCAGGCATGCAGAGCTGAACTGCACGGATTGTCACATCGAGCACACCGGATCAAGGGCATGTGTCGACTGCCATTCCGATGCGCACAAGGACATAGTCGTGGACACGGACTGCATGACCTGCCACACGAATGGGCATGCACCGATCTGAGTACTGAACAATAGCAAAGCAATTCCGCCGCAATCTCGGCGGGGTTATTTTTCTTTTTTTATGTGTTTAGCTGAGGCGAGAAAAACACAAGATTTCACGAGATTAACACAGAAATCTTGTGGTTCATGCCAGCAGTCACGAATACCACAATTACACGTCTGTGATTGCCACAATAGCCAGTGGTCCCCTCAACAATGTCTGTTTGGTCACAAGTCACAACTCGTGCATTCGCTCGACCGCTTCCTGTATCCGATCTGTGGAACTGGTCATCGAGAACCGCACATACCCTTCCCCGTATTCGCCGAATCCGACGCCAGGCGTTGCCACGATCCCGAGTTTATCAAGAAGCTCGTCCGCAAACGAGATCGAGGTGTAACCATCAGGCACCGGCGCCCACACGTAGAACGTTGCCTTTGGCGCGGCGGCATCTATTCCGAGCGCGTGCAAGCCACGGAGCAGCAAAGCCCTTCGTTCTGTGTACACCCTGCGCATATCCTCTATGCAATCCTGCGGACCGGTGAGTGCGGTTATGCCAGCCTCCTGCACAGCCTCGAATGCTCCGGAATCGATGTTCGTCTTGATCTTGCCGAGTCCTGAAATAATCTCCGCATTTCCGAGTGCAAAGCCAATTCTCCAGCCAGTCATGTTGTAGGTCTTTGATAGCGAGTGCATCTCGATTCCGACATCCATTGCACCCGGTGTCGAGAGGAGACTCGGTGCACGGTACCCGTCGAATGTCATCTCAGAGTATGGATTATCGTGCACTACGATGATGTCGTGCTCGTGCGCAAAATCGACGACCTCTCTGAAGAACGATGGATCAGCGACCGCTGCTGTCGGATTGTTCGGATAATTCAGAAAGATCAGTCTGGCACGACCTGCGACATCGTCAGGTATCGCATCCAGATCTGGCAGAAAGCCGTTTTCAGCGGAGAGCGGCATTATATATGGCACGCCGCCTGCGAAGATCGTCCCGATTTTGTAGACCGGGTATGCAGGATCTGGCACGAGCGCTATGTCTCCCGGATTCAGGAACGCAAGCGGGATGTGTGCGAGACCTTCCTTGGACCCGATCAGCGCGAGCACCTCGGAGGCGGGGTCAAGCGCAACATTAAATGTCTTTTTGTACCACTCGGATGCCGCCTCTCTGAACGAGAGCATGCCCGTGTATGAGGGATACCTGTGCCGCTCCGGGTTCTGTGCGGACCTGTGGAGCGCATCGATTATGTGTGAAGGCGTCGGCATGTCGGGGTCGCCGACTCCGAGATCGATTACGTCAACTCCATTCTTGATAGCGTTCTCCTTTGCCCGGTCAATAGCTGCGAAGAGGTATGGTGAAAGCGAGGTGATTCTGTCCGCATACATACAGAGGATGTGATTGTTGATTGCGTATAGTCTTTTGGATGTACTGCGAAAAATTAAGTACCGCCCAATTGCATATATGATCGTTAATCCACCACAACAGGAGGGAATAAGAGAAATGGCTTCAAATACCGAACAGATACGTCCGCAACTTCCGATACTCACGCAATCGCTCAAGGACGCGCCGATCGTTCAGAGGGGCGATTACCACTATTTTATCCACCCAATAACGGACGGCGTTCCGGAACTTGCGCCAGAACTGTTAACCGAGATTGCGGATCTCATAATCAAACTGATTGATGCCAGAACAGGTAGGATCGATAAAATTGTGACGATTGAGTCGATGGGAATTCCAATCGGAACAGCGCTTTCCATGAAAACGGGCATTCCACTTGTGATCATCCGCAAACGGAAGTACGAGCTTCCTGGAGAGATTGCCGTGCATCAGAGAACGGGATATTCGAAGGGAGAACTATACCTGAATGGAATCAACAAAGGAGACTGTGTTTTGATCGTGGACGATGTGATCAGCACGGGAGGCACGATGAAAGCGGTTATTCAGGCGCTAAAGCTCGCTGGCGCGGTGATATATGACACCATTGCTATAATCGAGCGCGGCGAGGGTGCATCAGACCTGCGTGCCGCTGGCAACAGTCTGAAGACGCTGGTCTCAGTGGACGTGGATTCAGAGGGTGTTGAGATTCAGAGGACGATTGCGTGAACGATGAAGGGTATGGTTCTCGTCTCTGAGATTGGCACATATCTACGATGCCCGAGACTGGTATACTTCCGCAGTCTGCACAGGGACGATTACCAGAAGATGATTGATGAGAGGTATCTATCGCATCTTATTTTAAAGGAGCTTGCGTTTACATACCATCACGCCGCTGCCAGCGATGACGCGACAGAGACGCTGCATGCCGAGCTTGATCGCATCACAGGTGAGCTTCCCGCGATATATCGTGTCGAACTCTCTGGCATGGATTACTCCATGATTCTAGATGCGGCATCTGAACTCGACATCGATGCGATCGGCTTACGTATTACAGATGTGACCCAAACGACAGGCAGAGAAGAGCTTCTCATGAAGATTACACCCTGCGCAGTCGAACAGACCCTGTACTCGGATGCGCTCGGGATTTCCGGCGCCCCTGACAAGCTTGTGATGCCAAGGGACCGGGGGCAGGCGCTACCGTACATCATCAGAACCGGAGCAAAGCCGGACCAGGGTGTCTGGAAGCCTGATCGGTTGCAGATCACTGCTTATGCGATGCTTGTGGAGGAAACGTTCGGAACAGTTGTGGATTGTGGATTTGTGGAATACGCACGCTTCTTTGATCTGCGAGAGGTTGTGGTCAGGTCGGGCGACCGGCGCAGGGTGCTGGAACTGCGAAACCGGATCAGGAAGATCAAGGATGGCAGGATGCCGGATCGCCCGCGGGAGGGGGCTGCGCCATGCGAGTTCTGCACATTCAGAGAGGATTGTGATACGCACCGGTCGCTTGCATCGAAGTTTTTCTGACGCTCAGTATCAGTCGCTCGGTTTTAGTCACGGGACACTATGAACGATCGGATCAGATAGATGCAGACCACAATCACCGTGAAGCTGAATGCTGCATTGAAGATCGACTCGTATTCATAATCAAACCACATACGGATCACATCCTGAACCGCAAAATAGAATTGGAATGTGGCAATCAGCGTGAGAAACATCATGATTGCAAACAGTCCGGTCTTGAAGTAGCCTTCGAGCTTGTTTTGATCGTTTTCAGTCATTGTCATCCCTCCTTCTGCTGCGCATAGCCGCAACGACCACGATTGCGATCGCAACGCATGCCAGTGTCAGCGCAGACGTGAACCCGGGCGTCTTTTTCATTCCTGAGTCCCCTGCACGCGCCCTGTATTCGTCCCATTCAGCCGCTTCCTCTTCCGATATGAAGTCCTCAACACGGACATTGTCTGATATGACCTGCGCATCTTTCGCAATCACGCGCGTCGGGTTGAGCTGTACCACGCCCTCCCCGCGCTCGACGATGGTGTCGTTCTTCCAGATCAAGACTTCGACTACATAATTATAATTATCAGGCACAGTGATGTCGCAACTCTGGATGACTGTGGTTCCGCTCTCGATTATGCCGGTCGATGTCCAGATTTTGCCAGCGAGCAGCCCGGCATCGAATTCCCGGGCTTTGATCAGCATGGACAGGTCCTCGCTTGTAAATTCGCCTTCGTTTGTGAGGTAGACATCCACCCCGATCGTCACCCTAAAATCAGTCACATTTTTCACCAGAAAATCCATTTCCTGGACTTTTACTCCAATATCATAGATATTCGGATCCAAATCACCGATACCGTATATTTTCACCGTTTTCTTATCCACAATCTCTTCATCCTCAAACAGAACAGCCTCTATCCGATATCCACCTTCTCTTTTGACATTGATCAATTGCGATACCGGTTTTGTCCTCTCTTTTTGGATGGTTCCGGCAGGGGTTGTGGTCTGATCCGCAAGGAGCCCCGATGACAAGTCAAACGCTTTCAGCAGGAGTTTTACATCCCCGCTACAATCATTCCCCCGGTTTTCGACGTAAGCGGTCACATTCAGCGCAACCTCTGTGCTGGTGACACTTTCCGGTGATATGTCAATGTCCACAATTCTAAGTAGGCTCCTGTCGTGATCCTCTATGCATCCGCATGCGACAAGCGATAAAAGGAATACGCCACATAGCAGCACGACTCTGGTTTCCCCGCGCATCGCTATGAATTACCGTGTGAAAGTATATAAATCTTTCTTGATGCGGAACCCCCCGATTACTCCTCTGACCGCGGGATTGCCCCATCTTTATAACCTTATGAAACAATTCAGTATGTGAGGGCTTGACGCATGCAACTGTTATCAATTCACTCAGATTACATCGAGTACGAGACGAAGAAGAAGACTCCGGTCGCTGAAGAGATCGAACCGACCCTGAAGAGCGGTCGCATGGATGATGCGCTGACGATCTTCATCGCGGTTGAGACGTATGACGAAGCTGACCCGGGTGCCACGGCAGAGAATGCCGCAGCAGAGATTAAAAAGACCGCCGAGCAGGTGAAAACCAGCCGTATAATGCTTTATCCTTATGCGCATCTCAGTTCGGATCTGGCAAAGCCAACTGTCGCTGTCGATATCCTGAAGAGACTCGAAGAAACTCTCTCTATTGATTATAACGTAAAAAGAGCACCGTTTGGCTGGTACAAGGCTTTCAAGATCAGTTGCAAAGGACATCCGCTCTCAGAACTCTCGAGAACGATACGAATCGGGGGCGAAAAGGGAGGTGAAGGGAGCGAACGGAGCGAAGGAAGAGACCAAAAAGAAGGGAGAAAAACAGAAGAGGTCGTATCAGAGGCTTTGAAGTCAGAGGAGAAGGCAGTCTCGCACTGGCACGTTCTCACGCAGGAGGGGGAACTTTTATCCATCGAAGAGTTTGATTTTTCAGATCATCCGAATCTAAAGAAGTTTGTTGCGTATGAAACCTCAAAGAGCAGGGCTGTAGACAAAATCCCCCCTCATGTCGAACTGATGAAGCGGCTCGAGCTCGCAGACTACGAGCCCGGGTCTGACTCCGGAAATATGCGCTTCTATCCGAAGGGGACTCTCATAAAGAGATTGCTCGAGGCGCATGTCATGAACACGGTGGGCGAGATGGGTGCAGTCGAGGTCGAGACCCCGGTCATGTATGACATGAACCACCCGACACTGAAGAAGTATCTCGACCGGTTTCCGGCAAGGCAGTACTCGATCGAATCCGACAAGAGATCCTTCTTTCTGCGATTTGCGGCATGTTTCGGGCAGTTTCTGATGAATCACGACATGACAATCTCGCATAGAAACCTCCCCCTGAAGATGGTTGAGATGACCAGATATAGCTTCAGGAGAGAGCAGCACGGCGAACTGGTGGGTCTCCGGCGTCTGCGTGCGTTCACGATGCCTGATATGCACACGTTGTGCAGCGATATGTCCGGTGCGATTGCAGAATTCAAGGAGCAGTATGTGATGTGCATGCGTATGCTTGCGGATGTTGGCTTGGAGGATGATTACGAAGTTGCCATCCGGTTCACACGTGATTTTTATGAGGAGAACCGAGATTTCATCAAAGAACTTGTTGAAATCGTCGGTAAACCGGTGTTAATCGAGCTATGGGATTCAAGGTTCTTTTACTTCGTTCTCAAGTTTGAATTCAACTACATCGATGCGATGAATAAGGCAAGTGCACTTTCAACGGTTCAGATCGATGTGGAGAATGCGGATCGCTACGATATCAAGTATATTGATCGGAATGGCGGTGAAAATCGTCCGACGATCCTCCACTGCTCACCGAGCGGGGCGATTGAACGATGTATCTATGCACTGCTCGAGAGAGAACATCTCAAATCGTTGGAGGGGGGCGTGCCATCGCTTCCGACGTGGCTCGCCCCGACACAGGTCAGGCTGATACCGGTCGCGGAGCGGCACCTCGAGTATGCAGAGGAGATCGCACGTGCGCTTGACAGAATCCGGGTCGATATCGATGACCGCGAAGAGACCGTCGGGAAGAAGGTACGCGCCGCTGGCAGGGAATGGGTGCCATACACAGTCATAATCGGCGATAGAGAACTTGAAAGCGGCGTTCTCAGCGTAAACATCCGTTCTGATAAGGTGAAGGTGGAAGAGACTGCTCAGGAGCTTAGCCGCCGGATCTCGTCTGAGACCGCGGGCATGCCATACCGCCGGATCAATCTGCCGATGCATCTGTCGGAGCGGGCTATCTTCTTTGGGTGATGGAACTCACAAATATTAATATATCACCCACCAGTTTTACATACCGATCTCTTGATTGATAATAGCTGATAGAAATACATGTATCCACATATTGAGATTTCAGTGAGATTAGAGAGTGAGTAGTATTAAAGTATTATTCCAAAATAGAATTAATAAATCTGGCATTGTCTGAAAATCAAGTGATGTATCACCGCGGAGGTCACTGGGAAACACAAGAGCTGCACCATCCTCCGCGTCCCCCCACGTTCTCTGCGGTTAAATTCCCGTTTGGCTCATGTTGCGTTCCGGGTCAAGCAGTGTCGGTATAGTGAGGTCGCATGATACTGTTTAAGGTGCCTGGGTAGTTGAATTTATCAAAGCGGGATATCACCAATCGAGCCTGCATTCTGGTAGCTTATTTATTGGGAGCTGCCTAAACACGTAGACTATAATTATGTTGGGCACATCATAAGGATATAGAATCGCAAGGATAAAGCACCATGAAGGCGATAACAATAGCACTACTGGTTATGTGTGTAACAACAGCGATCATCAGCAGCGCAGCCGAAATTGTGACCGTGCCAGACAACACCACCGCCATGGCACAGCCCGGATTCGGGGCGGCAATTGCAGTCGCCGGTCTGCTGGCTGCTATATTGATTGTGAGACACCAGAAGTGACAGAAATGAATTGAGGGTGCACGCATGAACAAAACCGAAAATAGAACCGCACTAACAGCGCTGCTAACCGCATTGCTCGGCGCAATCATAGTCACCGCATTGATTCCGAGTTGCTATGCGTCAACCTTTGCCGGTGATGTGATCACGTTCACAGACCTGCCGTCCACAATCAAGATCGACCCGGGGTCACAGGCGTCCTTCGATGTGACGCTCAGAAACTCCGGAAGCATCTATGGTGACGTGGATATACTCCCCAGATCGCTGCCGGACGGCATAACGGTCGTGGATGGCGATTGTACAAAACTGGTAGATATGAGGAAGTCTGTCACATACCACCTCACAATTGCGGCAAGCAACGACATGGAACCGGGCACGTGCCATTTCGAGATTGCGGACAGATCAGACGTTGATCAGCACACATGGGAAACAATTGAGCTACACGTCGGAGGTAGGAGCGTTGTGGCAACTACAGGAGTCACTCCGGAGGACGGGGGTGCGCGGTGGTCTCCGGGGTTCGGAGTCGTTGCTGTGGTATCTGTCTTGCTGCTGGCACTCTATCTGAGATCTCGATTGTGAATAACCAGGGAATCGGAAGAGATATGGGTGGTGCCTGATGATACCTGTGAAATGAAGGTAAACATTCCCGAGTACTACGACAACCTTGCCTCTGACTACGACACGAGATTTTCGAATCCGCAGCTGGACTACATGCGGACCGTCGAAAACTCGGTTCTCTCTGAAAATTTGGAGGGGTTTGAGGGAATCATCCTCGATGTGGGCTGCGGAACCGGGGAACAGATTCTGAATCTGGCAGATAAGGGTTTTGATGTGATCGGACTGGATATCTCTAAAGAGATGATCCGCGCTGCAAAGAGAAAGGCAGATGAATCTAAAATTCCGGTTTCCCTTGTCATCGCAAGCGCTGATGCACTCCCGTTTAAGGAGGGATGCATATCAATGTTGATCTCGATGTTCGGGGCGTACAGCCACATCCCGGAGTATGATCGTGCGTTTGCCGAGATGCACAGAGTGCTTGCGGACCAGGCGCGGGTCGTCTTCACGGTCGTCAACCGCTGGAATCTCAACTGGTGGCTCAGGCACACATTCATCGGGAACCGCGACTGGGTCAGGCACGCCCTCAAAAATAGGGATTTTGTGAGCGATGGTCTATGGACGTACTATTTCTCAAGAAGAGAACTTATAGGGAAGATGCAAGCCACAGGATTTCAGAACGTGCGCATTGGAAGCGTAATGATCTTTTTATACCCGCATCTACACAGAATCGAGAACGAAGCCTCGCCATATCTACGAGTCTCTGGCAGAATCGAGAACGTGGTGCGCTGGACATATCCATTCAATAGCATAGGTTATTATCTCTTTGTGGTCTGCGTGAAATGACGGGTAACCTTAACCCACCCACAGCGTGCGCAGCAGCGAACAGACCGGAACTCCTTCGATTGTACTCTTTCCGAGTTTATCGACGAGCACTGCAATCGCTGTCGGTTTTGCCCCTACCTCTGTAAGCCCTTTGATCGTCTCATGGAGCGTTCCGCCGGTGGTGATCACATCGTCAACGATAACGCAGGTCATATCCCTCGCATCTGAGAAGTTGTGACCGAAGATGCCGGTCGCATCCGTGTCCTCCGCGCCGAACAACTGCTTATTCGGATAGAATATCGCAAGTCTGGTTCCCAGTTCGTTTGCAACGATGCTTGCGAGCGGTATGCCACTCACCGCAATACCGACCACGGCGTCAATCTCTGTCTCGCCGCCAACACCATCGAGTATCAGATCAGCCACCGCGTCCGAGATACAGCGCAGTCGATACGAGCTCTCGCCGATGCTGCGCCACTCAATCGACATCTCTGTTGGTGCGCGGAGTCCCTCCTTCGTACCGGCATGCGTAATAATCCACGTAATCGTCTCTCTGGACAGATTGAGTTCATCAGCGATCTGTCCGACGTGCATACCATTCCCCTTCATCTCAGTTGCTCGTTGCATCAGGTTGTTGAGATCGTTCATGCTGACCACCTTATATTAACCATATTAACGGGCTCGCCGCGATTCGAACACGAGTCATTGGGTCCGAAGCCCAATAGGATATCCGCTACCCTACGAGCCCATCAGTACTAATCTCCTCCCGCGAGGTTGTAAAGCTATCGATCGGATCAATCGGGTCGATCGCCATCGCATCGACATTCTTAAGTCAGTTACGCAAAAGAGTTGCTATAAAGTAGAGAGGAATTTACATCACTGATATCACCGCTACCAATACTACCACTGTCAGATTTCTGGATACCACACTGCGCGACGGCGAGCAGACTCCAGGGGTGTCTCTTTCGCCAGATGAAAAGGCATGGATTGCGCGAAAACTCGATTCCATTGGCATTGCTGTGATTGAGGCTGGCAGCGCGATCACGTCAGAAGGCGAACGGGACAGCATCCGAGCTGTCGTGCGCGAGAATCTGGACGCAGAGATATGCAGCTACTGCAGAATTCGTGAAATCGATGTCGAAATGGCAGTTTCCTGCGATGTGGACTCGATTCACCTCGTTGTTCCTGTTTCCGATCTTCACATCGAAAAAAAACTCAAGAAAGACCGTGAAACAGTTAGAAATGAGACGATCAGCGTCTGCGAGTTCGCAAAGGACCACGGCCTAATCGTCGAGTTGAGCGGCGAGGACGCCTCACGAGCCGACATCGATTTTCTGCGGTCGTTGTACGCGGACGGGATCGATGCTGGCGCAGATCGGTTATGCTTCTGTGATACGGTCGGGATACTGACGCCTGAGCGCACCGCCACGATATTTGAGGAGTTAACAGGTCTTGGCGCGCCGATCAGCATTCACTGCCACGACGACTTCGGGCTTGCAACATCGAACACGGTAGCAGCAATTCTTGCAGGCGCGGCGCAGGCGCATGTGACCGTGAACGGGATTGGCGAGCGTGCCGGAAACACACCTCTTGAGGAGGTGGTGATGGTTATGGAATCGCTGTATCATATAGATACAAAAATCGACTGTAAGGAGCTGTACACGACCTCACGACTCGTGAGCAGGCTAACAGGCATCCCGGTTGCCCCAAACAAGTCGATAATCGGCGGAAACGCGTTCACGCACGAGGCAGGGATTCATGTGCATGGAATTCTTGCCGACACATCGACTTATGAGCCGATCACGCCTGAGACCGTTGGCAGGGAGCGGAGGATCGTTCTCGGAAAGCACACTGGCAGGGCATCGATCGATGCTGCACTGCGCGAACTGGGAATCACTGCCGCAGATGAGCAACTGAGTGACATATTCACGCGTGTTAAGGAACTCGGGGACAAGGGCATGCAGGTGACCGATGCCGATCTGCAGGCGATAACAGAGACTGTGCTCGGGATATCCAAGAAAGCGAAGGTTACGCTTGAGGAACTCACTGTAGTTGCCGGGAACCGGGTCACGCCGACCGCATCCGTCAAGCTGATCGTAGACGGAAAGGACGTTGTCGAAGCCGGCATCGGAACCGGGCCTGTTGATGCGGCAATCAATGCGCTCAAGAAGGCGATTGCGAACACGCAGGATGTGGGGCTCGAGGAGTACCACGTCGATTCGATCACAGGCGGAACCGATGCGCTTGTCGAGGTGCTTGTCAAGATGCGTTCTGACGGAAAAGTGATCACGGCAAGAGGCGCAAGAACCGACATCATCATGGCGTCGGTCGAGGCAGTTCTTGAGGGGATCAACCGGCTGATTGAGTGAACGGGAATGGTCCGTGCCCGCCCAGACAGGTCAAAATCTTTATAATGGGGATAGCGTAAGACTACTGGAACTGCAGTTATGATACTGGAACAGATTTCAAAGAAAATGTTACCATTTGTATCAATTATGATGCTCTTGGTATCCGGAACGTATGTGTCAGCAGAGGAAGGGCATGCCAGCGTCATGGTCAATGCGCCCGAATACGTCTCTGGCACGTTCGATGTCACGGTCGATATCGATGACGTGACCGATCTCACATCGGGACAGTTCGATCTCACGTTTGATCCGGACGTTCTGAGTGCTGTAGAGGTTAAATCCGGGAAGATCGGCGGAACAGAGGTTAAAAAAGATATGGAAGTTATAAAGGATGATAAGGTCAAAGTAATCTTTAATTTGCCTAACGCAGGTCTGGTTAGCGGTTCCGGATATCTGGCAACGATTACTTTCGAGGTGGTGGGAGATGTTGGCGACACCAGCGCACTTGAGCTGTCCGATGGGCTTCTCACCACTTATGAGTCATCTGTTCATCCATCGACGGCGGGCAACGCCGAGAATGTGGGGGGGATGGTTGCTGACTGGTCTGGTGACGTGGTGACGGTGGATTCCGGCGACGCCAGCACCGCAGCGGCGGCAACAGCAGTAACGGCAACACCGGTGCGGATTGCGACCGCAACACCGGTACAGTCACAATCACAATTCCGATCGTCCGGTTCGGATCCGGGAGTGGTTGCCGCATCTGCAGAGTCTGTCATGTCCGCGCCTGCGGCAGGACACACAACCGATGCGGATGCGACCGTTCTGGCTGAACGGTTCGGAATTGTGCCACACAATTTCAACGTGGTGTACCTGCTCATAGGCTTGCTTGCTTTTATCTACACGTTGATAACACTCAGATAATTACGCAGAAGAGACTATAATGAGACTGATCACAATCATCGTATTGGTGCTGGCACTATCTGCGAGCATCGCACCCCAAGCAGCAGCGGAGACGACGGTCAGTCTCGATTGTTCTGATTATATCTCTGAAAGCAAGTTCGATGTTGAAATTGAGATCAGTGGCGTCGAAGAACTGGACTCGGGGCAGTTCTGTCTTCTATTCGATCCGAATGTTCTGAATGTGACCGATGTTACGGGTGGGAGCATGGACGGCAAGGATGTGGCGATAGGTGATTGGGAGCTTGTGCGTTACCATACAACTCAGGGCATCGGCATCATCAGGGTAGTGTTCAACATCCCCGGTTCTACTGGCGTAAGCGGCTCGGGAAGTCTGGCAACGATTGCTTTTGAGGTGACCGGCAATGACAGTGATTGCAGTCCTCTGAACATAACCAAACCGAACACGCTCCAGATAACCGGATTCGAGAACGGGAAACTATGGGATGGAGAGGCTGAAGAGATATCCGCAGTCTGGGTGAACAGCAACGTCTGCATTGGCGGTCCCCCTATGAGGGCGCAAACAGCCCGCGTCACCGTCTTTGTTATGAATCGTGACGACGATTCGCTCGATGTCGATCTGTACATCGATGGACAATTCAAAAAGAGCGACAGCGTCTCAAAAAATAACAAAGAAGAATTTAGCAGTTACTCACTGGACGAGGGGACCCATACATTCGAGATCAGGTGGTATGATCCCGATACGGATGAATGGTACGAAAAGTACGAAGAGTATAGCGTATCTGGCACAACTGCCCTGACTCTGATGACCGATGAGCACACTGATGAGGATAATAAGATCAGCGCCAGCGTTTATGTGACGAACATGGACGATGACAATCTGGATGTTTACCTCTACCTCGATTCCATGTACAAAAAGTACAAGAGCATCCCGTCCGGAAGCGTTGGTGATTACGGAGAATACGAGTTTGAAATCGACGAATATAGCTTACATTTGTTCAAGATCGAATGGCTCGATCCCGATACCGAGATAACTTATGAAAAGGTCGCAAGAGAGTATGTAACGAGCGAAATGGCTGTGACCATGTATGTTGATAATCACACAGTGCCTGAAGAGATCCCGACAGTGGTTCCAACTGCTTCCGTGTCCCCTGTTTCAACTCCCGGGCTAACCCGGACCCCTGCACAGACCGCCGAGATGCACACGACCCCGACCCCGACCCCAAATCTGCTGTCAGATACGCAACCAGCCAGAAGCTGTGCCGGAGATTGCGCCATGGAGCCTGAGATAGGTGGCGTGTGCACGCTGGTTGCATTCGTCGCTGTTCTGTTTGTGTTGATGCAGATCAGGAGAATTTAGGGATTTTCACGATTGAAACTGCCATTGGTTGTTGCGGGTAACCGGAACTCCATTTTACTTGAGTTGAATTCCATTTTGATTTTTAAGAAGCGTTAAATATTAGTCCACCATCATCCATGACTATGAGTCTTGTAAGAGATGCACAGAACGGAACAGTAACAGAAGAGATGAAAGTGGTCGCGCAGGTAGAGGGCGTTGACCCGGAATTCGTACAGAGAGGTATTGCGAGCGGAAGAATCGTGATTCCGGTAAGCCCGTATCGAGAGACCCGCGCATGCGGCGTCGGGAAAGGGATGCGCACCAAGGTGAACGCGTCGGTGGGCACGTCATCTGATATCGTGGACATTGATCTCGAGGTTGAGAAGGCAAAGATGGCGGAGAAGGCGGGCGCAGATAGCCTGATGGAACTCTCCACAGGCGGCGATCTCGTCGAGGTCAGAAAACGGGTGATTGCAGCAACACCACTCTCTGTGGGGAGCGTTCCGCTGTATCAGGCGTTTATCGAGGCGATCGATAAGAACGGCGCAGTCGTGGACATGAACCCTGACGACCTGTTCCGGATAACAGCGGAGCAGGCAAAGCTCGGAACAAACTTCATGGCGATTCATACGGGAATTAACCTTCTGACAGTCGAGCGGCTAAAGAATCAGGGCAGATACGGTGGGCTCTGCTCAAGAGGCGGCGCATTCATGACTGCGTGGATGCTGCACAATGAGAAGGAGAATCCCCTTTACAGCGAATTTGATTACCTTCTCGAGATCATGAACGAGCACGAGGTCACGCTCTCGATGGGGAACGGCATGAGAGCCGGCGCGGTTCACGATGCAACTGACCGTGCAGGGATCCAGGAACTGATCATGCATGCGGAACTGGGCGACCGGGCGCATGAGGCGGGCGTCCAGGTGATAGTCGAGGGTCCGGGTCACGTCCCGATAAACGAGATCGAGACGAACGTAACCCTGATGAAGAGCCTGACAGGCGAAAAGCCGTTCTACATGTTAGGACCGCTCGTTACCGATATTGCGCCCGGCTACGACCACATCGTAACCGCAATCGGCGGCGCAATCTCCAGTTCCTGTGGAGCTGACTTCCTCTGCTATGTGACGCCCGCAGAGCATCTTGCACTCCCCAACGTTGAGGACGTCTACGAAGGCGTGATGGCTTCACGGATCGCTGCGCATGTCGGCGACATGATCAAGTACGGCGATCGTGCACGAGCGTGGGATCTCGATATGGCAAGAGCACGGCGCGATCTGGACTGGGGCAGGCAGTATGAGGTTGCAATCGATGAGGAACGTGCACGGGAGATCAGAAACAGCAGGCTTCCCGAGGACACTGAGGCATGCACAATGTGCGGAGACTTCTGTGCACTCAAGATCGTGAAGGAGAACTTCAACTTCGATCGGTGAGGTGAATCAGCGAGATTGGGCTTGTGGGCAGGGGGTGGGGGCTCCCGGGGTTGTGCAATGCCGGCACAATCAAACGCCCGTAACGATTGATTGGAGACTTGTTACGTAGAAGTCTCAAAAACGATTGCGGTAGCCACGTTTCTGAAAACCACATTACAAGCATTCGTTGTTGAAATTGGATAGGTTGTGCCACTACAGTATAAAAATAATATTTTTTGGATATCTAAAAACGTTATCATCAGAAATTGTACAAAGATGGATGGTGGCATGCAGAATATGAGCTTACTCGTTAATCCCAATGAAATCTCAATTTGTGGAATACACGTATTTATAGCAGCTATTGTCGATCAAGATGTCAGTGTGTAAA
>Ga0209013_10000863_pt1 | contig 27901 bp, 23 predicted proteins | sample Cruoilmetagenom2_FD_187291 | JGI IMG/M metagenome (GOLD analysis project Ga0209013, IMG submission 187291) | Oil polluted marine microbial communities from Coal Oil Point, Santa Barbara, California, USA - Sample 2 (SPAdes) (version 2) | ecosystem: Environmental > Aquatic > Marine > Oil seeps ...
GGCGAAGCGGGCATCGAAGACTTCACGTTCCATAACCTCCGCCACACCTACGCGACGTGGCTGGCCCGGCCTGGCTCTGCGTTGCATATCGTACAGGACCAACTCGGCCACGGTGACCCGAAAGTCACGCGTAAATATCTCCACGTCTTCTCGACGGATTTGCAGAAGGCGAACGAGCAACTGCCGCGCCTCGGCGGACCCGTTCCGGCGCAGTGTAGCGGTACATTGAAGGAAGCGAAATGAGCTAAGCACCTGATTTTATAGGGGTTTTATGCGATATTCAATCGGATAGGAATCTGATGCTCTATCCTACTAAGCTACGGGGCCTCATCACTTCCATATAGCAGAAGCCAACAATTTCACGCACTCGTGGCATCAGGCGAAAGCATAATCGCTTGCGACCCCCTGAGATTGGCAATCACTTCTAAAGCCAAAACAAGAAACGCCCGGCGCCAAGAAACGCCGGGCGGTGTTGATTGGCTTTGAAACGTCACCTTACGTCGCGCGCGTCATGCAGCCCTACTCTCGTCACCGTTGCTTGCATCAGCGGCATCGGCAGCCTCTGCAGCCAACCGGCGCCCACGGGCGCTCTTTGACAGAACTTCTGTAATGCGCTGCACTGCGCCACGCTCGTCCAGCTTTTCGATAACGGCAATCTCACGCGCCATACGATCAAGCGCATCCTCGTACAGCTGGCGCTCCGAATAAGACTGTTCGGGCTGTGCGTCCGAACGGAAGAGATCGCGCACGACCTCGGCAATCGAAACAAGATCGCCCGAGTTGATCTTCGCGACATATTCCTGCGCACGTCGGCTCCACATCGTGCGCTTCACGCGAGCGCGGCCTTTCAGGGTGTCCATCGCCTTCTTGACAACGCCGTCCTCGGAGAGCTTCCGCATGCCAACACTCTCCAGCTTACCGGTGGGCACCCGCAGCGTCAGCTTCTCCTTATCGAAGGTGATGACGAAGAGTTCGAGCGAAATACCAGCGATCTCCTGCTCCTCGATACCGGTAATGCGGCCCACCCCGTGTGCGGGATAGACGACAAAATCGTTGGCCTTGAAACCATGGCGTTGGTTCACGGGCTTCCTCTTCGCCGCCATCAGCTGGCGTGCAACTGCCGCCTTCTCTGCAATCGACTTAGGTGTTGGCGCTTTAATCGTCGGCGCCGCTACGGACGCGGTAATTTTCTGCGCAGCCGGCTTCACCTCTGCAGCAACGGCACGGGCCGGAGAAGCGCGCGGTGTTGCCTTGGTCGCCGCAGTGGCAAGCTTCTTGCCAGTTGCTTTCACAGCGCTGCTAGTAGCAGTGGTCCTGCTGCGTGCCGTCTTCGAAGGCGCCTTGACGGAAGCGGCCGTTCCTGAAGTCTTTCTTGCAGACGGCTTCTTCGTCTTGGCAACAGAGGCCGCCTTCGCGACGGTTTTTCGAGCTGCTGGCTTGGCGACGGTTTTGCGCGCTGCTGGCTTGGCTACCCCACGACCCGGCTTCTTGGCTGAGGCCGTCGTCTTGCGGGCAGCCTTCTTGCCGGTGGAACCGGCAGTCTTGGCCGACCGGCCTTTAGCGGGTAACTTTTTCTTCTGAGCCATTAGGGACGTCTCACTTTCTCGTCTGGAACTAAATAACTACGAACTCGGGACAGCCGCGCAAGATCCCAGCGCGGCAGAGGAGTCCCCGCCGCTCCGGGAGCCTATGTATCGGGCACGTGCACCCTGCCGGGAGCATCGCGATCCTGTTGTGTAGCTTGAGCTTCTGTCGAAGCCACCCACCCTCGGCCCGCAAGCGGTCCGATTATTGCTCGTACAACTGGCGAGTGGATACTGTTTGTTCACTCCTGTTCACGCTTCGTGCCCATTTTCATGGGTCAAGTATGTCAAGGATAGCACAAACTTCGTCGAAAATGAAGGGCGACGCCCGCGCAGGATGCGTGGCCACTTAACTAAGACGCTCGACTGGCCAGCGTTTCAACAAAGATCGCCACCAATTGCCGCAACCAAATAACTGGATCTTGAAGTCGCGGAAAATTAGTCCCCCTCTCCTGGGTTCGACGAGAAGTACTTCCCAAACTTGCCCTGCTCGTCCTTGTGCGCGTCCGCGTCGGCCGGTGCCTCTTTTTTGGAGGTGATATTCGGCCATGTCTCTGAGTATTTCCGATTGAGTTCTAACCACTGCTCCAATCCCGGTTCAGTATCCGGCTTGATCGCGTCCACCGGACATTCCGGCTCGCAGACCCCGCAATCGATGCACTCGTCGGGATGGATAACGAGCATGTTTTCGCCCTCATAGAAGCAGTCAACCGGGCAGACCTCCACACAATCGGTGTATTTGCACTTAATGCATTTCTCGTTGACGATATAGGTCATACGTTAAGTCCGGATCGGCTCCCTTAACATAGGCTGGTATGTGTCCAACCCCGTTCAATCACAAGGGCCGGTTCCCGGCGGCCCACGCTGGCTAGCAGAAATAATCCGCTTGGCTCAGCGAATTTTTGCGTTCAGTCGTTCGATATCACGACGTTCTTTCTTGGTCGGACGCCCCGCGCCCGACGGTCGCACGCCAGGACGGACCCCATTTCCGCGCGCACTTGGTTCTTGGAACGACATTTTTGGTTGAGGTTTGAGCGGATAGGCCTCCGCTGTCAATTCCTGATAGAGCGTGTACGCAGCAGCTGCTGGCCCGCGCCTGAGGCCGAGACCGAGCACTTTCAACACTCGCACTCGGCGAGCAACGACAACAGTGAGAATATCGTCCACGCGAACGGCACAGCTCGGCTTGTCGACGCGCACGCGATTGACGCGCACCTTGCCGGACTGCACGAACTCTGCGGCCAACGTCCGCGTTTTTGCCAGCCGCGCAAACCAAAGCCACTTGTCAAGGCGTTGAGTTTCCTTAGGCGCGCGAACGTCCTGCGAGCCGCGCGGCCTCAAGAGCTGCTCTCCTTGCCTCGTTTTTCGAGCGCAGCCCGCAGCTCGCCCAGCGCGGCAAAAGGTGAGTCCGGATCCGTGCCACCCTTGCGCTGAGGCCCAGCCGAAATGACCTCCGGTGCACGTCGTTCGTCGCGGACCCGCCGCTCGCCTCCCTTAGGCCGACGGTGGTGACTGTCGCGTGAGCGGTTGGGACTATTTTTCGCGCGATTCCGTCTTCCTTCGGGACGTTCGTCTCCGGATGCGGCCGGTTTCGTCTGATCATTGCCGTCCGCACCAGTTGCCTCAGCGCGGCCGGAAGCCTGACCCCGGGCCGCCGCTTTGTCTTGGAAGCGCGTGCGAGCTCGGTTCGCAGCATCCTTGCGGCGCTGACTGCGTTGGTGCCGGCGGGGACGCCAGACCTCCTCCGATTGCGGCTCCGCGGCCTCTGCCGGCGCTTCTCCGGCTGCTGGTGGCTCGTTCGGCCGGTCAGTCGCTTCGGTTTTTGCCGGCTCTGCAACGACCGCCGTCGGCGCCTCCCCCGCGGCAGACGAGATCGTGGTGGCGGGCGCAGAATCCGCCGCTGTATCATCCGCCCGCTGCAGCGGCCGGCGCTCAACCCAGAAACCTAGCTCTTTAAGAACTCCGCTCAGTTCATCTGGCGAGCAACCGAGTATCGACATCATTTCGGGCGTGACTGTGAAACCACCATCGCCGGTCGCACCCCTCGGTGGCTGGGTATTTTCGTCATCTGATTTGGCACGCCACGAGAGAAGCGACCGGATCAGATCAGCGAGGCGCTCCAACATGTCGAGACGTACTGCGCGGGAACCACACACATGGTAGCCACATGCCCTGTAGAAAGTTTCCGGCGTTTCCGAGTCGGGCGCGAATGACGTGAGACCGGCGCGAGGAGGCTCGGGCAGCGCCTCCAGCGACATGCCCGTAGTGCTGGCGTTTTGGAGCGACCAAAGAGTCAGTGCTAGCTCCGCCGAAGCAGGCTTCAATAGCAGCGGTATATAAACGTTGAAGGCACCGAAGCGAACACCGTGCTTGCGCAACTGCGCACGCGCCGTTTGATCAAGAGATTTAATCTCGTCAGCGACCGTGTCGCGTTTCAAAATGCCGAAGTTTTCTCGAAGACGGAAGCCGATACCGCGGGCGAGACCGGAGATATCCTCCGCCTTACCGATCTCCACCAGCGGCTTCAGCTTGTCGGCAATCGTTTGCGATAACCAACACTCGAGGCGCACCGCAATCTTGTCGTGGTCGAGCGCGGATAGGTGCTCATCGGTAAGAAGCCTGAGTGAGGGTTTGAGGGGATCGTCCGTCGCCTCGATTTGGCCAATCTCCTCATCTTTCCACAAGATGCGACCGCTCCGCGTCAGGCGAATGGCGTCGGGCTGAGCAGCGGCCACGCGGCGAGCTCGCATTGCCAGTTCGCGCGCGAGAACCTGCGCGGCCGCATTGCGTGTTGCCTTGCCGTGGACACCTTCACCGCCGGCGTCCTGCGAAAACCGAAACCCTTTCAACTTACCGACGTAGTGGTTCTCAACGCAGATCGTCCCATCTTCCGCAATCTCGGCATGAAGTTCATCTTTCTCGCGCATGCCCTTCATCAGCGCGCTGGTGCGCAAATCGACAAAGCGCTGCGTCAAACGTTCGTGCATCGCATCCGACAATTTGTCCTCTATCTCTCTCGCGCGGCTTTGCCAGTGCCCCGGATCATTAAGCCAGTCGGCACGATTGGAAACGAAGGTCCATGTGCGGATATGAGCAATCCGATTTGCCAGCGTATCGATGTCGCCGTCGGTGCGATCGGCTCGTTCTACCTGCTTGGAAAACCAATCCTCAGGAATGCGCTCGTCTGAACTCATCAGAAACTTGTAAACACTTGCGACTAACTCTGCATGGCTCTGACCCGAGATTTTGCTGTAGTCAGGAATTTGGCAAACGTCCCACAGCTTAGCGACGCCGGCCGGAGCACGCGCCATGCCGGCGATTTCCGTATCTGCACTCACGGTCTCCAACGCCGCTACGTCATCAGCCATACGAGCGCGCACCATGCGCTGCTCACGTGGCATAGCGCGCAGCGACTCCTTCAGGTTCTCCAGTGTCGAGAAATCAAGGCTCCGGTTGCGCCACTGCAGCATACGCACGTACTCAAAATTGTGTGTCTCTAACCGCTCGATCGTATCGGCATCAAATGGTTCGGCCGAACCGGTGACGCCAAAAGTCCCGTCGTTCATATGCCGGCCCGCCCTGCCGGCAATTTGGCTAAGCTCAGAGGGCGTCAAGTCTCGGTGCTTATGGCCATCGAACTTGCGCGATGCAGAGAATGCGATGTGATCGACATCTAGGTTGAGCCCCATGCCTATAGCGTCGGTCGCTACGAGATAGGCGACGTCGCCAGACTGATACAAGGCTACTTGAGCGTTCCGCGTCCTTGGGGATAGCGCCCCTAGCACAACCGCGGCACCGCCATGTTGGCGCCTGATGAGCTCGGCAATCGAATAGACGTCCGCCGCCGAAAAGGCGACGACGGCTGAGCGCTTCGGCAAACGCGTGATTTTCTTCTGACCGGCGTAGGTGAGTTTGGATAACCGCGGCCGCGAAATGAAGTTCGCACCCGGGATGAGATCACTGATCGTCTCACGCATGGTTTGAGCGCCGAGCAGCAGCGTTTCAGACCGGCCACGTGCGTGCAGAAGCCGATCAGTAAAGACGTGACCGCGCTCAGGATCGCTTGCCAGCTGGATCTCATCGACGGCGAGAAAATCTACATCAACATCGCGCGGCATCGCTTCGACGGTACAAATCCAATACCGCGCGCGTTCTGGCTTGATTTTCTCCTCACCCGTCACCAGCGCGACCTTGTCGGCACCCACGCGCGCTGAAATCTTGTCGTAGACCTCACGGGCAAGAAGACGCAGCGGTAGGCCGATCATGCCACTTTCATGGCCGATCATGCGTTCGATCGCGAGATAGGTCTTGCCGGTGTTCGTAGGGCCCAGAACCGCCGTCACATGACGAATCCGGGTTTCGAGGTCGCTGCCCATCCAGATAGGCCTTCTCAACTTACGCTATCGTTGCCATCGCAAAGGCTTGCACAGAGATCAAGAGTTTTGTTTTTGGGCAGCGTGCTTGAGGACTGGCGCAACGCAATCGCCATTCCCTTATAGGCACGTGAATGTCGAGCAAACATTTAGTTGCTCACTCGATTCCAATGTCAATGTCTAGCTGCGTCTACCGCCTGAACGCTATGCGCTTTCTGTCCGGCATGGTGATTACGACTTGATCCGAGGTCAGCACCGCATTCCCCGCGATGGTCGGGACCGTTATGCGCGAAGGAATGACGATATTCGCATTTGGCACGCGGCGCAGCACAACCTCAGCATTTCCCGTTATTACCGATCGGTCTTCATCCTTGCGATGACCGGAAATGGGCACAAAGTGGACAAGGCAGACGACATTGCGCGATACCCCCCGTTTGGGCTTGAAGATAAGGTCAAAACGCCGCTTTCCGTCGAAAACTGACAGCGTGCGCTTGCAAACGTCCTTTTTGTCGTCGAGCGACAGCGCCATAACCGCGCTCAGGGGGTCGAGTACGTTTTGAAGGTCTTGCTCAACCACAGGGATGACGTGCTTCGAGGGCGAGTCCTTCGGCACAAACTTCACTTTCTTCACACCTGAACCGTCAAAAGCCATATTCAGCGTGGACCGCTTCCTTTTTCCAATGAGCGGATCCTGCTTGAAGCGGAACATGTGCTTTTCCGGCTTCAACTCCGACGACACTAAGGAACCGGAGCTGCGCATCACTGCAGAGTAGTCGAGGACTTTGGTTTCGACCTTAGCGTCCGCAACGAGATTATATTTCTCGCCCCTGAGCTTTGATTTGAAGCGATAGACGCCGATGTCGCCAAATACGCCAAAGCTGATCCGGTAAACTGCTGACACACTCGCTGGCCGCTTCTCGGCTACCAGAACCTTAGGAGCCGCGAAAATCTGGGTTGCCAAACCCATGGTGACGGCAAAAAGCAGCAGGACCTTAACAAACGCCCTTGTTTGAGCTCGACAGACCCCAGCCAGTACATGGCACTTCATGATGGTAGATGTCCCCAGCGCGCGACCCATTAACCGCTCGCGTTAGTAACTTTTTACGACAAATCTGTGTCCCCGACCCGCACACGTCATCCCAGCATGTTAAGGCATGATGGCATTGCATCAGGGCCTCTCGAGGACGAGCCCAGCGGATAATTTACAAAACCGACTAGCCCCTGAGGGGCGGTGCCTTGACGCCGCTAGGGCCCTCGGGCATAGACAGCTTCCCGGTTGCATCGGCCAGGCCGGTGGGCGCAATTTTTTCCATATGATACGTCCAAGTAAGCCGCTGCCAAGCGTGGTGACGAAGGAGCTTGAAATGACGAGGCGCTGTGAGCTGAGCGGTAAGTTGCCCCTCTCGGGGCAGCTTAGGAGCCACGCGGAAAACAAGTCTAAGCGGAAGTTCCGCCCCAACCTATGTGAGGTCACGCTGCTGAGTGATGCACTGGGACGGAAAGTTCGTTTGCGGATCAGCGCACACGCTCTGAAGTCGGTTGAGCATCGCGGTGGCCTTGACGCGTATTTGCTCAAAGCCCGAGACGAGGAACTCTCTGAACGCTGCCTCAGGCTGAAGCGTGAAGTGAAGAAGACGGTTACCCCCTCAAAGGCAGCTACCGCCGCAGCCTGAAGCGGCTTATTGCGCAATCGTCTCTTTTCTATCGACCGATCACTTAGCGGCACTCCGACTGCCAAGGCGCGAGGAGCGCCCAGCTCTCGCGATATCGGTCCCCTTAAGTTCAAACTGCAGCAATATGGTCCGTTGCAATACGCGATTGAAGTTATCGTCAGAAATCATGGTGACGATGATCTCGCCGTCCTCCCCTTTATGCACCGCCAATCCTTCCATATTGTCGATTTGGTGCTTCAGGTTGGCATCGAGCAATAGTTCACCTTTGACTTTCGCGCCGGGGCGGAGCTCGTGCGCTCTTACCAGCCGCAGGCGCGCCTTGACACCCTCGTTCCAGCGAAAGCGGCGTTCGAGCACGAGCAGCCCACCATCGGGCAATGGCGCAGCGTCGGTTACGCTAAATGCGCCGCCATTATCGAGCTTAAATATTTGTGGCCTACCTTTGACCCACATCCAACCGGTTAGGGCACCCGCGCTGTCTATCAATCGCTCCGAAAATGCAACGAGGGAACCCTTGAAGCGTCCACCTTGCAGTATGGCAAGTCCTTCGAGCCCGGAATTGCCGCTAAGACGTTTGGCGACGGTAGGGAGGGACAAATAGCGCCTAGGAGCCGAGACACCGCTCTTGCCAATGTCGAATAATCCGACTCTGTGATTGCGCTCAAAAGAGATTAGGACTCTTCCCTTGGCAACGTGCCCCCTTACAAGCGTCAATGCTTCGGCATCGCGATCGCGCAAACGGCTAAGCGGCCTGCCAGAGAGTGATTTCAGAGGACCGAGTCGCACTGTTTTAAGTGCCGCGAGTTTCCCACCGTTATAGATAAGATCGGCTGTCATCCAAGTTCCCGCATCCGACACGGCCAAGAGCTGCTTACCATCCGCGCCAAGCGCAAGACCGGACCAGCCACCGAAACTCGGCGTGGTGGAGCTAAGGACGAGCCCGCCACGCCAGGTGAGCTTACCAAAGCGTGTGGCCTTCGGGTTCTCTTTGTCGAAGGCCGGTATCCGTGTCGCTTGGACACCAATCTCCGTTAGCATCTTGCCAGGCGGCACCGGCTTGGTATCGGCAAACGCAAAGGAAGCTGTGAGAACAAGCATTCCACAAATGGAGAATGCAGCGCGCTTTCCACTACCCGATACCCGGAGCCACGATTTCAAGGCACCAACTGTGAACGTGGGGAACAAAGCTTTCTGCATCAGTGGATCTGCCGATAGCGTTGGTAGGCCGGCCGCCCCTGTGGCGCGCGTGCCTTTTCCTCGAACAATTCGACGAGCTTGTCGGTCATAGCGCCGGCGAGCTCGCTCGGGTCGGTAATAGTTACAGCGCGGCGGTAATAGCGCGTGACATCATGGCCTATGCCGATGGCGATCAGCTCCACAGGTGAACGGATTTCAATTTCTTCGATCACTTGGCGCAAATGCTGCTCTAGGTAGCTGCCGGCATTAACCGAAAGTGTTGAATCGTCAACAGGCGCACCATCCGATATCATCATGAGAATGCGGCGCTGTTCCGGCCGCGCGAGTAGGCGCCGGTGCGCCCAGGCCAGCGCTTCGCCGTCAATATTTTCTTTCAGAAGCCCTTCGCGCATCATCAGCGCCAGCGACCGCCTGGCGCGTCGCCAGGGTGCGTCAGCGGTTTTATAAATGAGATGGCGCAAATCATTGAGACGCCCGGGTCCCTGCGGCTTCCCGTTTGCGAGCCACTGCTCGCGAGACTGGCCGCCCTTCCAAGCCCGCGTGGTGAAGCCAAGAATCTCAACCTTAACTCCGCAGCGCTCTAACGTGCGCGCCAGAATGTCCGCGCAGCAGGCGGCAACCATGATCGGCCGTCCGCGCATAGAGCCTGAATTGTCGAGCAGAAGCGTGACGACGGTATCGCGAAATTCGGTGTCTCGCTCGCACTTGTACGATAAGGCGTGCATGGGGTCGATGATGACGCGCGGGAGTCGTGAGGCATCGAGTGTGCCCTCTTCTAGATCGAAATCCCAGGCTCGATTCTGTTGCGCAAGCAGACGCCGCTGCAAACGGTTAGCAAGCCGCGCTACCGCACTTGAGAAACTCTTGAGTTCACGGTCGAGATAGGTGCGAAGGCGTTCCAATTCCTCGGGCGAGGATAGCTCATTTGCCGCAATCTCCTCGTCGAATTCGGCTGTGAAGACCTTGTAACCGAAAGCCTCGGGGTTTTCGAGGACGGACAAATTGGGCCGACAAGGCTCAGGTGGTTCCATCGCATCCAGGGCGTCGAACTCCGCACCGAGGTCGTCAGTGTTTGCGCTTTCGGCCATCTCTTGCGCTTCGCCCGTTTGGCTTTCACCGCCCTCTTCGTCGCTGACGTCGTCCTGCCCCTGTTCGCCCTGCTCGTCGGCATCCGTATCGTCTTCGCCACTTTCCGGTTCGTTTCCTTTCTCCTCCTCAGTCTCTGCGTCGTCGGCATCGGATTGCTCTTCGGCAAGTTCTAATTCGCGCAACAGCTCGCGCAACATGCGGCCAAAACTTTCCTGATCATCGATAAGTGCATTGAGCCGCCTTAGAACCTTCGAACCCCGCTGCTCAATGAAGTCACGCCACACATGCACTAGCGCCGCAGCCGAATCGGGCGGGCTTAGACCGGTCAACCGCTCGCGAACGATGAGCGCAAGCGCGTCCTCCAGCGGCGCGTCCTCCTGCGTTGTCACGTGCGCGAAACGGCCATCCGCATATTGGTCCTCGATGCGGGCAGTGAGGTTGGACGCCATGCCCGGCATGCGGTTGGCGCCAAGGGCCTCTACGCGTGCCCGCTCCGCTGCTTCAAACACTGTGCGTGCTGGCCCGGAGCCTGGTGCAAGGCGGGTGTGAAGCTTTTCATTGTGGCAACCTGCAGTCAAAGCAAAGCTGTCAGCCCAGCCGCGGATTACAGCGATTTCGCGACGTGAGGGTACGCGCGAGGGTTCAGGCAATTGCACTTGGCTTGCAGAAAATTCAGGCCTGCCTGGCGCAAAGCCAATCTCAAGGCCATTGTGACCAGAAATAGCACGAACAGTAAGACCTATCGCGCGTTTCAACGGCTCAGTAGGTGCCTCATTCCGTTTGGGACCGGTCGCCATTAGACCTCAGCTCAGAGCGACATTCGCCGCACTTTCCGGCAGCTCCTCGCCAAAACAGCGCTGATAGAATTCCGCCACCATGGGACGTTCGAGTTCGTCGCACTTATTGAGAAAGGTAAGACGGAACGCGAAACCCACATCATCGAAAATCTCAGCATTTTCTGCCCACGTCATCACCGTGCGCGGACTCATTACGGTCGACAGATCACCGTTGATGAACGCCGAGCGCGTAAGATCGGCGACCCGCACCATATGCGAGACGATCTTACGCGTGGCGTCGCTCCTAGCGAACGACTTCGCCTTAGCGAGCACGATGTTCGCCTCATCGTCGTGCGGCAGGTAATTCAACGTACACACGATAGACCAGCGGTCCATCTGACCCTGATTGATCTGCTGCGTGCCGTGATAGAGGCCCGAAGTGTCCCCGAGGCCAATCGTGTTCGTCGTTGAGAAGAGCCGGAACGCGGGATGGGGACGGATCACCTTCGACTGGTCGAGCAGCGTAAGTTTGCCGGAGAGCTCCAAAACGCGCTGAATTACAAACATAACGTCGGGGCGACCAGCATCATACTCATCGAAAACAAGCGCAGTATTGGACTGCAGTGCGTAGGGTAAAATACCCTCTCGAAACTCTGTGACCTGCTTACCATCGCGCAGCACGATTGCATCCTTGCCGACCAGATCGATACGGCTGACATGGCTGTCGAGATTGACCCGTATGCATGGCCAGTTGAGTCGCGCCGCCACCTGCTCGATGTGCGTCGACTTGCCCGTGCCATGGTAGCCCTGGATCATGACGCGGCGGTTGTGCTTAAAGCCCGCAAGGATAGCGAGGGTCACCTCCTTGTTGAACAAGTAGTCGGGGTCGACATCGGGAACATGCTCGTCTGCCTTGGAGAAGGCCGGCACCTCGAGGCCGGTATCGATACCAAAGACTTGTTTGACGGACAGTTTCATGTCCGGCGGGCTGGGAACTTTGGTTTCAGCACCCGATTGGGTTTGCGCACGCATCGTGCCGAGTTTCCAGAGTTGGTCGGGTTTCTGGTTCTAGAGGGGGACCAATTTGGCCTGCAAAGCCGCGCGGCCACCCATCGTACCTGAACTGGCAGTCTTTATACCAGTCCAGCCTGCTTCAAATAGTTATAGGCTTGGATAATTTCACGCAACTTGTCACCAGAACGCTTGTCCCCACCGTTCGCATCGGGGTGATGAAGCTTAACGAGTTCTTTGAATCGTGTTTTGATTTCAGCGCGCGTGGCATTCCCTTGTAAGTCAAGAACCCGGAGCGACTTCTTTTCCAGCGGCTTGAGCTGACGTCGAGCCTCAATCGGCTCCTCCCGAGCCGCCTTTGCCCGCCACGCAAAGAAGCCGTGCGGGTCGACGGCACGCTCACCCAAAGGAGGGGCCGCGCGCGGCTTTGCCCCCGGCGGATTTCCCTGACCGTCTGCATTGGCGCCAACCTTCCACGTTGGCCGGTGCCCGGTAAGGTTCTCCTTCTGAAAGTCCTCGACCTCAGCGTCGTTCATGCCATCAAAATAGTTATAGGAGGCGTTGTATTGGCGAACGTGGTCCAGGCAAAAAAAGAAGTACTCGCCATCGCGACCGCGGCCTTTGGGCGCCCGATGACGACCTGGGGCCTCGCAGCCCTTCCACTGGCAGCAAGGATATTCTTCGCGCACCGGCTTGGCGCGCTCTTGCTTGCGCGCCACGCGGATGCTGTCGAAGTATTTCGACTTAAGTTTCATGGATCGAAGTATGGTCCGAGGTAACGCGCCGCACAAGCCGACGCGAGCGTTGAGATGTAAGCAGTTTTTCACAAGTGGATGAGGCGAACATTAATGAACCTTGAGTCGCAGATTCGCCAGAAGCTGATGATTTTTCTGCAGCCAAGCCGCCTCGACGTGGTCAATGAGTCGCACCTTCACGCCGGCCACCGATCCTCACCCGGCACGGGCGAGAGCCATTTCCGACTTTTGATCGTGTCGGAGGCGTTCTCCGGCAAATCGCGCGTCGAACGCCACCGGATGGTCAACGATTTGCTCAGCGACGAGCTAAGAAGTGGGTTGCACGCGCTAGCAATCAAGGCCTGCGCGCCGGGCGAAGCCACAGAATAAAACCCACAAGAAATAACCTTGCCCCGCTGGTGGCCGTCAAGCAATCAGCGGGGCAAGAGCAAAGAAACTACATATCGGCGAACCGTTGCAGATTAGTAGCGCCAGCCCCAGCTGCTGCGGTAGCAAGAGCGACGACAGAAACGGCGCCTTTCAGTCGGCCACATGCAGCGACGGAAGCACCGACGACGCCACTTCCGACGACGCAAACCCACTTTTTCGATCTGGCTGGTAGCGTGAGTCTCAGCGGCAAATTTGCCCAAAATGACGCCAGCCGCCGGAGCCGCCTGGGCCGAACAAGCCAAAACAAAGCAGGCCAGAATACCGGCCAAAACAGATAGCGGGACAAGACGTTTCATGGTTCAGGTCCTTCCTGAGTTCAGGCGCATATGCTGCCGCACCGGAGGCGAAACACGCAACAAAGCGCAGGGCATTTTCCCCGTCCTGATAACTCGCAGAATCCGAATGACCGCCTGAACCGGAAGTGAACGTGTTTTGCAGAATTCGTGCCTCGGGACGGCCCCGGCAAATAAGCGCGGCCGCTAATCAGCCGGTCGTCGGCCCCGAATTTGGCTGATTTGACTGTCCCGCGCCCTTGCTGGCCGGGCTGACCCGCAACGCGGTAATTTTGTTGCGGGACTTGCGTAGGATCTCGAAGCGATAGCCATAGAACGTGAAGGCTTGACCAGGTTCGGGGATTGTCTGCGCCTCGTGGATCACGAGGCCGGCAACGGTCGTCGCCTCCTCGTCTGGGAGATTCCAATCCATCTGACGGTTCAAGTCTCGTATAGCTACCGTACCGTCTACGTTGACAGTTCCGTCGGGCTGCGGGCGGATTTGCACCTCGTGAGTATCGTGCTCGTCGGCAATCTGTCCGACGATCTCTTCTAAGATGTCCTCAAGGGTGATGAGACCTTGCACCTCGCCATACTCATCGACCACAAGCGCCATTTGCGCCTTGCGCTTAAGGAACTGATTAAGCTGGTCCTTGAGTCCTGTCGTATCAGGCACGAACCATGGATCCACCGCGAAACTCATGATGTCGAGCTTGGTCGCATCCCAGCCCGCATGACCGAGTGCCGAAAACAGATCTTTGGCGTGCAACACGCCGACGATGTTCTCCGGTTCATCCTTCCAGATCGGCACGCGCGTATATTGCGTCTTCAGGAGTTCATCGACGATATCCTGCGGGGGGTCGTCGGCATCTAGGGTCTCCATTTTTGTACGATGAACCATGATGTCGGAGACCTGTAAGTCGCGCAGGTCGAGTACGCCGCCCAACATGTCGGCATCATGCCGCGCCACTGCGCCTTCCATAGTCTGTAATTCGATTGTTCCACGAATTTCATGGTGCGCGGCAAGAATGTTTGCCGCATCGTCGTCTCTTGTCGGAGTGAGCTTCAAGACCTGGCGAACGATGAACTCAACGGCCATCGTCAAGGGCTTCAGGAAAACGATTAGCACACGCATGACCGGCGCAACCGTCAAGGCGAAGCGGTCGGGGAACGCCAGGGCATAGGTCTTGGGCAGCACCTCAGCGAAAATCACGACGATAGCCGTCATGACGATCGTCGCGTATGCGACACCGACTTCGCCGAAGAGCCCAATCAGCAAACTCGTGGTTAGCGCAGAGGCGAGAATGTTCACCAGGTTGTTGCCAAGGAGAACCGTACCGATGATGCGCTCCGGCGCGGCGAGCAAGTTGTTAACGGCTCGGGCGCGCTGATTGCCTTCAAGCTCGAGCGCATGCATTCGCGCACGCGAGGCTGCAGTCAGCGCCGTCTCCGAACCGGAGAAGAACGCCGAAAGTATGATAAGTAGCAGGATGACTGCTAAGGTGAGAGTAATCTCGACTGGCATGGCACTGATGGGATTTGCGTTTGGGTTTGAAGTTGTGGACGCACCGTATGCCGGCGCGATACCGCAGGCGAGGGCCACCCTATGAAAAAGGCCGGAAGATTAGCATACACAGTCGTGTACAAGGCTAGCGGCCCGCTTAAATCGAGATTTCGCCCTCAAGAAAAGTGGTGACTCGCTCAGGCGCCACGTCATGCGCGATGTACGCTGAGCCGATACCGCGCGTCAAAATGAACGTAAGCTTGCCATGTCGCACCTTCTTGTCCTGCCCCATGAGGCGGAGAAGCGTGAGCGCATCCGGCTTGTCGCCGGGGATCTCGACAATGCGCGTGGGTAGCCCCACTGCCTGGAAGTGCGCCACTACCCGTTCTACATCGCCTTTCGAGCAAGACCCGAGCGCCTCGGAGAAGCGGAACGCTAGGCACATCCCGATCGCGATGGCTTCGCCGTGCAATAGCCGGTCTGAGTATCCGCACCACGCTTCAAACGCGTGCCCAAAGGTGTGACCTAGATTGAGGAGGGCACGCTCGCCCTCCTCCATTTCATCGCGTCCGACGATTCCGGCCTTGGCTTTGACGCTTGTCTCAATGGCGTGCGTGAGAGGTTCGGCATCAAAAGCGAAGACCACATGCCAATTCTTTTCGAGCCAAGCGAAGAACTCCGCGTCACCCAACAACCCGTACTTTGCCACCTCGGCGTAACCGGCGCGCATTTCTCGCTCCGGCAGCGTTTTGAGCATGTTCGTGTCGGCAATGACGAGGCTTGGCTGGTGAAACGCGCCAATGAGGTTCTTACCCTGTGGCGTGTCTATGCCGGTCTTGCCGCCAACAGATGAATCAACTTGCGCGAGGAGCGAGGTAGGAATCTGCACAAAGCGCACGCCTCGACGAAGGATTGCCGCCGCAAAACCTGCAAGGTCGCCGATCACTCCACCGCCGAATGCTACAACAAGATCACCACGCTCCAAGCCCATTTCCAATAGGCGTTCACTCAATGGCTCAAGCTCTCGAAAGCTCTTGCTCTTTTCGCCGGGCCTCAAGACAGTCGCGCCAACATACTCGACGTCGTGCTGCAGAGCTGCTTCAAGAGCTTCAAGATAATAACCCGCTACGTTCTCATCTGTGACAACACCGCACCTGCCAGCGCCCAGCCGCGCACCAATTAGCCGACCGGACTGGCCAAGGAGCCCAGGCCCAATCAGCACGTCGTACGCCCTTTCACCCAACGGCACTGTTACCGCGCGCACTGCTGCGAGGGACGACTTGCGACTGTGAAACCCTGTTGTCATCGAGCACAACCTGATGGAAAGCTGATATGTCGACTTGCCAAGCGGCCAGCCAAACAACATGCCGTGGAGGACCTTGGCCGCCTCCTCCTATCAAACCGTAGGCGGCGAGGCCACTTGCAGGACCCGGGCGAGGCGCTCCAGAATGTCGGCTACGATCGTATCGTGCGGCACGTCGCGGCTCTCCACTGTGATGTCCGCCTTTGCGTACACTGGATATCGCGTATCCATCAGCTCGCGCATGACGGCTTCCGGATCGTCGGTCTTAAGCAGCGGGCGATTGTCGCGCTTGGCCACACGGCGCATGAGAACCGGAAGGTCGGCCTGTAGCCATACGGAGATGCCGCTTTCGGCAATGGCTTGGCGCGTTTCGTCGCTCATGAACGCTCCGCCGCCGGTTGCCAAGACTTGCGGGCCGGAGCGCAACAGTCTCGCAATCACCTTGCGCTCACCGTCACGAAAATGGGCTTCACCATGCTCAGCAAAGATATCCTCGATGCTTTTGCCCGCCGCGCGCTCGATTTCCTCGTCGGCATCAATGAACGGCAGACCAAGCTTCGCGGCGAGCCTACGGCCAACCGCCGATTTGCCGCAGCCCATTAGCCCGACCATCACGATCGATTTTGCGCCCAATAAGGCCTTTATGGCATTTGGAGATCGGGCCTCGCCCATTGTTCCTCTCTTCCGATCGCGTCCAAATCGCTCAATTATCGAGGGTCACTAGTTTCCGTGCGCAGGGACCAAACGAGAGCCGCTGGTCGTTTAGGGGGTCCGGAAAAAATTGCAAAGGCCGGCGCCTTTGCAACAGCGTCAAAAAATCGACCAGAGGGACATGCACGATGCATTATGAATTATTGTACCCTGTCAGCCTTATTGGCGCCAACATGACATAAAGACTTGAGTTCAGGTTCGGGATAGCAGAAATGCCGAGTTTATTTCGCTTTCTGGTGGTCATCGGTGTGATCGGCGCCATCGTTACGGGCGGTCTATACATTTTGTCTACTAACTTCGAGCCCGAGCCACACGCTGTCACCAAGGTCGTGCCCGGCGTGAAAATTCGCAAGGAGTGATCAGCTCGCGATACATGCTGAAGCCATCCTTCGCCTTCTCTCTGATTGTCACGCTTGGGCTCGCACTGGGTGCGCAACCCGCGTCCGCACAGGACTGGAACCCGCTCAACCCCTTCAGACAACCGGACAACAATCACAAGAAGAGCGATAAGGCATCGCAAGCCGAAGCCGGTCGCAACCGCGACTCCATTTTGTATCAGCCGTTGAACGAAGACCTCCGCGAGATCGACCGCTCGGAACTCGCGCCGGTCATGGCTGACGACGGCTCTGATTTGCCATTCGAGCTGTGGCGCGGCCTAGACGTGAAAACGGTGCAGACGCTGATCTCCGAAATTGAGATCCCGCCGCGTTCGCCGGCGCTCCACCGGCTCTGGCTGCGTCTCATCACGTCAAAGGGTTCGCCACCTACCAGCGGAGCGACTGACGACCACTTTCTGTTCCTATGTCTGGAGGCTCTTTATCGTTCGGGTCTCTTGGAGGAGGCCTCGCGCGCACTTTCGAGAATGCCATCGGCAAGCCCCCTCATCGCCACACTCGCGGCACGCAACCAGATCGGAAAGGGCGAGAAGGCGCGCGGCTGCGCGGCGACGCGGAGCGGTGGTCCACTTACCGGAAATGCTCCCAAGTCTCTGAAGGGCCTCGCAGCGCTCATATCCGGGTACTGTGCTGCAATCGACGGTGACACGGCCGGGGCCGGACTGGCAGCCGAACTTGCGCGTGAACAAGGGCTGCAAGACACGGGCGGCATTGCGGCCCTCGACGCCATTACGCTTGGCACAAAGCCCGTTATTCAGGACAAGCAGCGCATTACTCTTCTGGACTATCGCCTCATCGAAGCAGCCGGCGGAATTATCGATACAACTGCGCTTTTGAATCATGCGGCACCGTCATTGTTGGCCGCGTTCGCGCTCGGCCCTAACACTGAGCCGGCACTTAAACTGGCGGCCGCGGAAGCGGCGGCCCAGTTCAACGCCATCACGCCGGATGCACTTGCCGACATCTATCGCCACCAAGCAGCGACGCGCCAGGTGCCCGGCGGAGCTGCTCCGGCAGGACTCAGTCGCGCCGAGCTATTCGTTGCAGCAGAAGCTGAGCGCATACCACGGCGGAAAGTACGACTTATGCGTTCGTTTCTCGACGAGTCACGACGTGCAGGATTCTACGTGACGGCTTTGCGCATGATTGCTCCTCAATCTCAAAGCGTCGCGGCTACGCCCGAAATCAGGAAATATGCGGAAACGGGAATCGAAGTCGCCATTGCCGCGGGTGATTATCAACGAGCAAGAAGCTGGGCCAGGTTCGCTTCGGCTCTTGCTGGCGCAGGTAGCAGCAATCTCAACCACTGGCTTGCCTTGATCGATATCGCCGACCGCGAAGCCGGGTCGGATCGTGGTGCTAGTCTTGCCTACATCGAGGATTTGGCCGTGCGCGGGCGACTTGATCCAACGCTTCTGCATCGACTTGCCACCGTTCTCGACGCCCTAGAAGACAATGTGCCGATCCCACTATGGGAGGCGGCGAGCCGCACGCCACAGCCGCCCGGCGGCTTCTTGCCCGAAACGGGCGTCCTTTCTCAGCTGCAAGATGCCGCCAAAAAACGTGAGTTCGGACGCACGGTCCTGCTAATAATGAAAACGCTCGGGCCCAATGGCGCAGAAGGCGCTCATATGATTGCACTCGGCGATTCGATCCGTGCTTTAAAACGCGCTGGCCTCGAAGCGGATGCACGCAGGCTCGGCTTGGAAGCGTTGCTCGCTAGCTGGCCGCGCAGCCCCATGAACTAGGTCTTCAATCCAGCACTGGATAAGCCATGAGCACTGAGGAACAAACCATAGATATGTTCCTTGATATGCTCAGCGCCGAGCGCGGAGCTGCGCCGCACACGATCTCCGCTTATCGCCACGATCTGGAAGACTTCTGCAGCTTCTTGCGCCGCCACGACAGGTCACTTGTAGACGCCGAACCGCGGGACATCTCCGCTTACGTTGCTGGGGCTTCCTCAACGGGTTTGAAAGCGTCATCGCTCGCGCGACGACTCTCTGCCGTACGTCAGTTCTTTAAGTTCCTCGTTGCGGAAGGTCAGGTAACAGCCGATCCGACACTCGGACAGGCTGGCCCGCGCAAAGAGCGGCCATTACCGAAGACGCTCAATGTTACCGAAGTGGATCGGCTCATCGCAGCTGCAGCTCAACGCACGGTCACGGCAAAGGGCTTGGAACGACTGCGTGCGATACGCTCGCATTGCCTTATCGAAATGCTTTACGCGACCGGCATGCGGGTTAGCGAGCTCTTGTCTTTGCCGCGCAGCGTTCTCGCCGGTGACGCGCGCGTGCTCACCATCAAAGGAAAAGGCGGACGCGAACGCCTCGTGCCCCTCAACAGCCCGGCGCGGGTAGCACTTGAGCGATATCTTCAGCTTGGCCTCAAGTCGAACGAAGACGTCGCGGCGATCGTGGCAACCAAATGGCTTTTCCCCTCTAAGAGCGCCCGAGGACACCTCACCCGCCAGCGCTTTGCGCAGGACCTCAAACAACTTGCGACGGAAGCGGGTCTCGATCCCGATCGCGTTAGCCCGCACGTGCTGCGCCATGCCTTTGCCAGCCATCTGCTAGATCGAGGGGCAGATCTGCGATCCGTGCAGCAACTGCTGGGCCACGCTGATATTTCGACGACGGAGATCTATACGCACGTCCTCGAAGAACGGCTGAAGAAGCTTGTGCATGAGCACCACCCTCTGGCCAAGAAGGGCGGAAGTACTAAAACCTGAGGGTGCAATTAAGCCGTCTGGCCTGTCGTTCTTGACAGGGGCGAAGCTCAGGGGCGATTGTGCGGCGCACATCCATCTATTTTATTGATCGCTGGTCACCCCCTATAGAGCACCATGAGCACCGAATTGGATCGCCCCCCAGCTATCCGCACCTACCTCGACTTCGAGAAGCCGATCGCCGAACTTGAAAGTAAGGTTGCGGAACTGCGCACCCTTGAAGGCGATGACAAGCCTGTCTCGATTGCCGACGAGATCAAGAAGCTGGAGCAAAAAGCGCATGACGCGCTGGAGGACACCTACTCCAAGCTCACGCCCTGGCAGAAAACGCTAGTAGCGCGTCATCCCGAACGCCCGCACTGCCTCGACTTCGTCGAAGCGTTGATCGAAGACTTCACGCGGTTGGCTGGCGATCGATACTTCGCCGAGGACGAGGCCATCGTGGGCGGGTTGGGCCGATTCCGCGGACAGACAGTCATGGTCATCGGCCACGAGAAAGGATCCGATACGGAAAGCCGGATCCGGCACAACTTCGGAATGGCAATGCCTGAAGGATACCGAAAGGCTGTGCGGCTGATGGAGATGGCCGATCGTTTCAACGTACCTGTCATCACGCTCATCGATACGGCAGGCGCCTATCCCGGGATCGCCGCAGAGGAGCGAGGGCAAGCGGAGGCCATTGCCCGCTCGACCGATTGCTGTCTTGGCATCGGCGTGCCACTTGTCGCTGTAGTGATCGGTGAGGGCGGCTCAGGCGGCGCCGTTGCCATCGGAACCGCGAACCGCATCCTTATGCTCGAGCACGCAATATATACGGTCGCCTCTCCGGAGGCCGCAGCGTCCATCTTGTGGCGTGATTCCGCTAAGGCCATTGATGCGGCCACAAACATGAAGATAACCGCGCAAGACCTAGCTCAACTCGGAGTCATTGACGTCATAGTCTCCGAGCCGATAGGAGGAGCCCATCGCGACCGCGATTCAATGATTAGGGCAACGGGGGACGCAATCACTAAAGCTCTTTCTGAGTTTAAAGGAAAGACGCCAGCGGATATCCGTAATCAACGCCAGGAACGGTTTATGGAGATCGGTCAAGCGCTTTGAATTTCTGGTCCCTGTCGGGCAGCGACTCGTTTTTTGCCGCCCAATTACCGTCCAACTCATCGTAATAATGATTGAAGTATCGAGGCAGGCAAAATGTCCTGTGGGAAGCCACTAGGCATTTCGAATTGTTAACGATATCTTGAGAGGTGGGAATCGATGGTGATCACCGTGCGCGAGGGGCACTGCGTATGAGTATGACCATCCTAGGCTCGAAGTTTGGAGCCCGTTGTTTGGCCGTTGTGGCAGCCGTCACAGCGGCATGTTCTGTTTCCGGCTGCGGCAACGCGCCTTTGTCCTCACCTGCCCTCCAGCCACTGCCCAAGGACACCATGATGCTGCTCGGCCGTAAGGGCATGGAGCAGGGGGCCCCGATATTCGTGCGCATCTTCAAGGAAGAGTCCGAGCTTGAGGTCTGGAAGGCGCGCGATGACGGTCGCTTCTATCACTTCAAAACTTATCCGATCTGCAATTGGTCCGGCAAAGTCGGCCCCAAGAAGGCCCTTGGTGATCGCCAGGCCCCAGAAGGCTATTACCGCGTCACCGAAGAGCAGATGAACCCCAACTCAAAATACCACCTGGCCTTCAACATCGGCTATCCCAATGCCTATGACCGCTCGAAGAAGCGTACTGGTCAGTGGCTAATGGTGCATGGAGATTGCAAGTCCGCCGGCTGCTACGCCATGACGGATGCGCTTATGGAAGAGATCTACGCGCTGGCGCGTGAGGCCTTCGCTGGCGGCCAAAAGGCCTTCGAGGTTCATGCCTTCCCGTTTCGGATGACCTCAAAGAACATGTCGCGCCATAGACGCAATGAGTACTATGCTTTCTGGAGCACGCTTAAGCAGGGTTATGACTACTTCGAAACCTACCGCCTAACCCCGACGGTTGCGGTGTGCGAGCGCCGCTACGTCGTTAACGTGAAGTTACCCGCGAACAGCTCGATACGTGCTGATCGGACCTGCCCACGCTTCCGGAAGCCAATCGTGGAGCCATTCACGCCAAAGCCCTACGAGCAGCAGCTTGCTTGGGAACGCATCAAAGTCCCTGGACCAAAGATGCGTAAGGCAGCGAGCACGCGGACCGCAAGAAGCGGCACAAGTTCGGGCTTCGCCAAATCCTTCGGTCTGGGTGGCCCGGTAACGGCGGAAATCTTATCCACCCTAGGCTTCTCCCAATAGCGCGTGTATTCGTTTGGGGTCGGACACGCCTTGCCTCTTCGCTGCATGCGCCACGTCCTACTGTTGATATCGAAGGGCTGTCGAACCGATGGCTAACCGCAGACGCCGCCCACGGCTTTCGCTGATCGCTGTTGTTGGCATAGTGGCGGCCGTCTTCGTGGGCGTTCTCATCGTCTATTGGCCGATAATCGTTGAGGCAGTTGAACATGAGATAATTCGGTCTGAGCGCTCAAAGAGGTGGACCCTCGCCAGGGCAGGGCGAACGCTACCAGGTACTCCAAATCTTGCTAACCTGCCCGGACGGCTCGCGGCGCAAGAGCTAGAAGCCGGCGCACCAATTTTTATGCGCATCTTCAAGCGCGATTTCGAGTTGGAACTTTGGATGCTGCGCGATGGCCGTTTCCATCGCTTTGCCACCTATCCGATCTGCCTTTGGTCGGGCCATCTGGGGCCGAAGCACAAGGAAGGAGACCGCCAATCACCCGAAGGGTTCTACACGGTCGACTCTACGGCTCTAAACCCGGCGAGCAAGTACCATCGCTCGTTCAATCTTGGCTTCCCCAACACCTTCGACCGTGCACACGGTCGCACAGGGTCATTTTTGATGGTGCACGGCGGCTGCGCATCGATAGGCTGCTATGCTATGACGGACGCGGTAATCGAAGAAATTTGGGCCCTCGTTACGGCCGCGCTAAAATCAGGCCAAGAACGGTTTCAGGTCCAGGTCTTTCCGTTCCGCATGACCGAACGCAATATGGCGCTCCATGCGCGGAGCTCTGACGCCCCGTTCTGGCAACAGCTGAAGAATGGTTACGACCTTTTTGAGGACAGCCGTCTGCCCCCGCGCGTTAGTGTCTGCCAGGGCCGCTATGTCTTCCAGAACGCGGGCGTCGACAAGGATGGGAGCGGAAGTGTTGAAGATAACTGCTCGGACGCTTTAACGGGCAGTTGAGCGGACGCTTTCTCATGGTCGGCGGCTACAGTGCATGTGGCAAGCATGTCGCTCAACGAATTGCACTCCGGCCTGGCCTCGAGATCATCATTGCCGGGCGCTCGGCTGCAAGAGCGGCTACTTTTACCGATCAGCTCGTGCGCTCAGCAAAGTCGAAGATTTCGCACACAATCTTGGATCTCACCAAACCACGCGCGCCGAGATCGCTACGACGGGCGCGAGTTTCAACGGGCCTTGAAGGCCTAACCCGGCCCATGGTGCTCAGCCGTGCTTTTGATTGATAACGCTTGCAGAGTTCTAGGCCGAGGTTGCCGATCACGACGTCTGCTGCGCCACATCTGACGTTAAGCGCTGAGATGCAGCTGACCAAATTGGATGTAGCAAATGGCCTATCTGCCAGGCTCAGGCGCTCTTTGTTTGAAACCCTGCTTAATCGCGCTTGCCGTGACATTGCTTATACTTCTTGCCCGAGCCGCAAGGACAAGGCGCATTACGTGAGACCTTACCCCACGTTGCAGGATCCTTGGGATTGATCGCCCCACTCCCTCTGCGTGTTTTCAGCGGCGCGCGTTTTTCCAACTGGAACTCGCCGCGGCTGTCCGCCTCAATGGCGGCATCCGCAAGCTCCAGCTCGTCCATACCCGAGAAGGGGTCAATGTGATGAGCCTCCATGGGCGGCAGCTCGACCGGTTGCAACTCCGGCTGTTCATCGGGTGGCGCGAGCTCGACGTGCATTAGCTGGCCTGTCACAGCTTCGCGCAGGCGTGCAAGCATGCTCTCGAAGAGAACAAAAGCCTCGCTCTTATACTCGTTCAGCGGGTCACGCTGACCGTAGGCCCGAAAGCCGATGACCTGGCGCAAATGCTCGAGCGTGATGAGATGCTCGCGCCACAAGTGATCGAGCGTCTGCAATAGAACCATCTTCTCTATCTGCAGGATGTTCTCGGAACCCAGCTCCCGCACTTTCTCCTGCGCCTTCGCATCAATCTTTCTAAGGAGGCGTTCTTCAATCTCCTGATCGGCAATGCCCTCCTCTTCGGCCCATTCTTCGATAGGAAGGTCGAGATCAAAGATGCCCGAAACGGCCTCCTGAAGTCCTTTGGTATTCCATTGCTCGGCATAGGCCTTTTCAGGGATGTGCACGCGGATCAGTTCGTGCACTAGCTGATTGCGCAAGTCCTTAATAGTCTCCGACACATCCTCCTCACCCATAATGTCCAGGCGTTGCTCAAAGATAACCTTGCGCTGGTCATTCATGACGTCATCGTACTTGAGGATCTGCTTGCGGATATCGAAGTTTCGCGCCTCAACTTTCTTCTGCGCCATCTCCAAGGATTTGTTCATCCAAGGATGGGTGATCGCCTCGCCCTCCTGCAGACCCAGCGTTTTGAGGACACTGTCCATACGGTCAGAACCGAAAATGCGCATCAAGTCGTCTTCAAGGGACAGGTAGAACTTTGAGCGCCCCGGGTCGCCTTGACGGCCAGAGCGGCCACGCAGCTGGTTGTCGATGCGCCGGCTTTCGTGACGCTCTGATGCCAGCACGTAGAGCCCCCCAGCCTCGATAGCTTCGCGCTTCTTCTCAGAAACGTCAGCCTCCAGCCGCTCGCGTGTCTTTGCAATTTGTGCTTCGTTCGGCCCTCGTCCAGACTCCGTCTCCTCGACAATCCAATCCTTGAGCCGGTACTCGACGTTGCCGCCTAGCTGAATGTCGGTGCCGCGACCGGCCATGTTGGTCGCAATAGTCACCGTACCTGGCACACCGGCCTGCGCGACGATGTGCGCCTCCTGCTCGTGATAACGAGCGTTGAGCACCTGGTGGGAGATGGGATCGGTGTTTGCCTTGGATCGCGAACCTATCTCGATGAGATAGTTGCCAATGTCAGAAAGGTGCGTTTGAAGCTCAGGCTCTTTTCCATCGAGCTTCTCGGCCTGCGCCAGCGTCTTGCGGCCAAGATCCTGAATATACTTTTTGTCCTTCAGAAGCTCGGAGAGCTGTTCCGATTTCTCAATTGAGACGGTACCCACGAGCATAGGTTGCCCGCGCCGCCGGCAATCGGCAATCGTCTGCACGATAGCGGCAAATTTTTCTTGCGCCGTGCGATAGATCTCGTCGTCGTCGTCGACACGGCCTATTGGCAAGTTCGTAGGAACTTCGACGACATCTAGCCCGTAAATATCCATGAATTCGCTTGCTTCCGTCGAGGCGGTACCGGTCATACCGGAAAGCTTGTTGTAGAGACGGAAGTAGTTTTGGAAGGTGATCGAGGCAAGCGTCTGGTTCTCGGGTTGGATTTCGACATGCTCCTTAGCCTCGAGCGCCTGGTGCAACCCTTCTGAGTAGCGCCGACCCGGCATCATGCGACCCGTGAACTCGTCGATAATCATTACCTGGCCCGATTTGACGATGTAATCGCGATCACGCAGGAAAAGTTTGTGCGCCTTGAGCGCCGAATTGACATGGTGGACCAGAGCAACGTTCTCAATGTCGTAGAGCGAGCCTTTCATCTGGCCAGATTCTTGTAGCATTTTTTCGACATTCTCGTTGCCGACATCGGTGAGCGACACCTGCCGCTGCTTCTCATCGAGTTCGAAATCCTCTCCCGTCAGACGGGGGATAATCCCATCGAGGGCGGTATAAAGCTCGGAGCGATCCTCCAATGGCCCCGAAATGATGAGAGGCGTCCGAGCCTCGTCGATCAAAATTGAGTCGACCTCGTCGACGATTGCAAAGCCATGCTCGCGCTGCACCATCTCGTCTCTGTGCATTTTCATATTGTCGCGCAGGTAATCGAAGCCAAGCTCATTGTTGGTCCCGTACGTGACGTCGCAGGCGTACTGCGCTTTGCGCTCCTCGTCGTCAATATCGTGCACGATGCAGCCAACGGTGAGACCTAAGAACTTGTAGATCTCACCCATCCACTCTGCGTCGCGGGAGGCAAGATAGTCATTCACAGTGACGACGTGCACGCCGTTGCCCGTCAGCGCATTGAGGTAGACGGGCAACGTGGCAACGAGCGTCTTGCCCTCACCGGTCTTCATCTCGGCGATATTGCCCTCGTGCAGGACCATGCCGCCTATGAGCTGCACGTCAAAGTGGCGTTGCCCCAGCGTGCGCTTCGCAGCCTCACGCACGGTAGCAAAAGCTGGAACGAGCAGTTCCTCCAGATCGGTCCCTTCGCGAAGCTGTTGTCGGAAAGTTTCGGTGCGCTCCCTTAGCTCAGCATCGCTCAAGGCAGCGACCTCCGGCTCAAGCGCGTTGATGGCCTCCACGCGAGGCCGATAACCTCTGACCATGCGTTCGTTTGAGGTACCGAAGATTTTTGACGCAAAGCCGCCAATCTTGGAACCGATCGAGGAGCCAAACGTGGAACCAAACGTGGAAAGGGAGAGCATGCAAAAATTCCTATTGTCCCAGCGGGCGTACAATGGGCGCCCTGTACGGCAAAACCATGCCTGCCTCAGAAAGGCGTCGTGTCCACCGTCGACGGACCGGCCCCCAACTTAAGGGCAGTCGCGGCCCTTCTTGGATGCGCCTTTGGCAGCCCAATTCCTGCCGGCGGCCGAGAGATAAGGACCGCACCATGGGATTGTCAACGCACTGGAGGCCCACTGGGCACGGCTTTCGACCCCGAAACGTTCACCAACTGTCGAATTCTTAACTTGGCAGAGGTCGGCCGGACAACTATCCATAGGGCGCAAATGACCACCGCCCGCGCATTATCCTCTACACACGATTTATTGGAAGCGCGGATTGTGATGCTCTCATATCAGCATCCACCCACACCTCGAACATAAAGGACGTCGCCCGTGTTCCCTAAAAAGCGTTCGTTCGTCGCTGCTGCCATGCTTGCTCTTGCCGCCTTTGGCGCGAGCTATAACTCTAGCTCTGCCCAAGATGCCAAAGTCGTTGCCACGGTCAATGGCAAGGTGATTACCGAGGCAGACATGCGCTTCGCCAACGCCGAGCTTGGACCCCAACTCGGCGACATTCCCGAAAACGTCAAGCGTCGGGCACTAGCCGAATACCTCATCGACAATGCACTCTTCGCCGAAGCGGCAATTGCTACGAAATTGGCGGACGATCCCGCGTTCGAGGAACAGATGCAATACCTCCGGCGGCGGTTGCTGAGAGAGCAGTACTTCGAAAAGCAGCTAAAGGGCGCCGTCAGTGAAGCCGACGCCAAGAAGATCTACGACCAACGAGTGGCCCAATTGAAGCCCGAAGACGAAGTCGAGGCGCGCCATATCCTCGTCGATACCGAAGAAAAGGCGAAGGATTTACAGGCTAAGATCAAGGCTGGCGGCGACTTCGCTGAACTCGCCAAAGAGAACTCGGCCGACACGGGCTCCAAGGAGAAGGGGGGCATGCTCGGTTATTTTGGGCGCGGGCAAATGATCCCTGAGTTTGAGAAAGCGGCGTTCACGATGACCAAGGGCCAAGTCTCCGAGCCCGTGAAAACGACTTACGGCTGGCATATTATCAAGGTGGAGGATCGTCGTCGCAAACCGCCGCCAGCCTTCGACGAGGTCAAGGAGACCATCATGAACTCATTGGCGGTGGTTAAGGCTCAAGAGGAAGCAGCCACCCTGCGTAAGAAGGCAGAGGTCGAATACGTTGACGCCGACATCAAGAAGCAGGTCGAGGAGCAGGACAAGAAGAAGGCGGATGAAGCCAAAACCGATGCCTCCAAGCCCGAATTGGCTCCCAAGCAGTAGCGGCACTTACTAATCTCAGCTTTTGTGCAGGGCTGCTTGATCTGAGCGGGCCAATCTGTTTCGTGTGGCAGATCGTGTCGCCCACTCTGCGGAGAACTGCCATGGGCAAGGCCCCCTTTGTTTCGCCGTTCGCTCCCGAAAAAATTCCTGAC
>Ga0209013_10000864_pt1 | contig 27893 bp, 23 predicted proteins | sample Cruoilmetagenom2_FD_187291 | JGI IMG/M metagenome (GOLD analysis project Ga0209013, IMG submission 187291) | Oil polluted marine microbial communities from Coal Oil Point, Santa Barbara, California, USA - Sample 2 (SPAdes) (version 2) | ecosystem: Environmental > Aquatic > Marine > Oil seeps ...
CGTCCTGGTAAAGTCACGTCACCAGGATCGGGGCTCTATTCTTCGGCGGGCCGATGGCGTTTCGTCAAGGGTCAAGCGGCTTCAGCAAGTTTCTCGGCTTTATCGATTGCTTCCTCGATCGTGCCGACCATGTAGAACGCCTGCTCGGGCAAATGGTCGTATTCGCCTTCGCAGAGACCCTTGAAGCTCTTGATTGTATCTTCCAGAGGCACCTGCACGCCGGGCGAGCCGGTGAATACCTCGGCAACGTCGAAGGGCTGCGACAGGAAGCGCTCGAGCTTACGGGCACGGGCAACGGTCATCTTGTCCTCTTCGGACAGCTCATCCATGCCGAGAATGGCGATGATGTCCTGCAACGCTTTGTAGCGCTGTAGAATTTCCTGTACGCGGCGAGCCACTCGGTAGTGCTCTTCGCCGATGACGCGCGGGTCGAGCATACGCGAGGTCGAATCCAGCGGGTCAACAGCCGGGTAGATGCCCTTTTCCGCGATCGATCGAGAAAGAACCGTGGTGGCGTCCAAGTGGGCGAAGGTTGAGGCTGGGGCTGGGTCGGTCAAATCGTCAGCGGGAACATAAACGGCCTGAACCGAGGTGATCGAACCCTTCTGTGTGGTTGTGATGCGCTCCTGCATGCTGCCCATGTCGGTGCCCAGGGTCGGCTGGTAGCCAACTGCTGAAGGAATACGGCCGAGAAGAGCGGACACCTCGGAGCCTGCTTGGGTGAAGCGGAAGATGTTGTCGACGAAGAAGAGAACGTCTTGGCCCTCGTCACGGAAATTCTCAGCGACGGTCAGCCCGGTTAGGGCAACGCGGGCGCGGGCACCTGGCGGCTCGTTCATCTGGCCATAAACCAGGGCTGCCTTGGAGCCCTCGGCAGAGCCGTTGTTTTCGGCTGGGTTCACGTTCACCTTGGATTCAATCATCTCATAATAGAGATCGTTGCCTTCCCGCGTGCGCTCGCCGACGCCGGCAAAAACCGAGTAGCCGCCATGCGTCTTAGCGATGTTGTTGATCAACTCCATAATGAGAACGGTCTTGCCAACGCCGGCGCCGCCGAACAGGCCGATCTTGCCGCCCTTGGCATAGGGCGCGAGCAGATCGATGACCTTGATGCCAGTGACAAGGATCTCGGCTTCCGTTGACTGCTCGATGAATGCCGGCGCCGAGGCGTGGATCGGACGCTTTGTTGAGCCTTTTATGGGCCCGGCTTCGTCAACCGGTTCACCAATAACGTTCATGATACGGCCGAGGGTTGCTTCGCCGACGGGAATGGAGATCGCCTGGCCGGTATCGGCGACTTCCTGACCGCGAACCAGGCCTTCGGTGGAGTCCATGGCGATGGTGCGAACCGTGTTCTCGCCGAGATGCTGGGCGACTTCGAGCACAAGCCGCTGGCCCTGGTTTTGGGTTTCCAAGGCGTTGAGAATTGCTGGCAAATCCGCGCTGTCGAACTGAACGTCGACGACCGCGCCCGTGACTTGCCTGATGCGTCCACTCTTTTTGTCAGCCATTACCCGATCCTCGTGCTGTCCGTTCCTCAGAGCGCTTCCGCGCCCGAAATAATCTCGATGAGTTCCTTGGTGATCTGTGCCTGGCGCTGGCGGTTATAGTGAAGCGTCAGTTTGTCGATCATGTCGGAGGCGTTGCGCGTGGCGCTGTCCATAGCGGACATGCGCGCGCCTTGTTCAGAGGCGGCGTTCTCAAGAAGGCCGCGGAAGATCTGCGTTGAAATATTGCGGCGCAAAAGCTGGTCGAGGACGACCTCTTCCTCGGGCTCGTATTCATAAGCGGCGCCACCGTTGATGTCTTCAGGCGAATCGCTGCCACCCGTTTCAGGCAGGCCGGCGGGGATCAACTGCAGACCGGTCGGCTTCTGGGAAATGACGGATTCGAACTCCGAGAAGTAGACCGTACAGACATCGAATTCCTCGTCCGCAAAGCCGGTCATAACCTTGTCGGCAATCCCGGCGGCCTGCTCGAAGCCGATCGACTTCAATCCAGCCAGAGAAACCCGGTCGGCGATGTAGTTACTCAGGTCTCGCTTCAGGTTATCAGCGCCCTTGCGGCCAACCGCCAAGATCTTGACGGTCTTGCCTTCCTTGATGAGGCGGCGCGCATCCTGGCGGACGAGCTTTGCGATGTTGGAATTGAAGCCACCGCAAAGACCCCGCTCGGCTGTCATCATGATCAGCAGATGGTTTTCTTCCTTGCCGGTTCCGACGAGGAGCGGAGAGGCGTTTTCAGGATTGGCTACGCCCTTGGCGAGATTCGCCAAAACCGCGTCCATCCGCTCGGCATAGGGCCGGGAGGCTTCGGCAGCTTCCTGCGCGCGACGCAACTTCGCCGCCGCCACCATTTGCATCGCCTTGGTGATTTTGCGAGTCGCCTTCACCGAGTTGATGCGATTTCGTAGGTCCTTCAAACTCGGCATCGCGCCGTCTCTTTCCCTAGTCTTTGCGCACGTCGCCAACCAACCGTGGGGCTGGCTTTGCGCGTTGGAGTGGAGCGAAGGTCAGTCGGCCTTCAGTTTTCTGCAGGCCGTGTTAAGCAGCGAAGTTCTTTGTGAGGGAGTCGAGCACATTCACCAGCGACTTCTCGGTATCTTCGGACAGTTTCTTTTCGGAGCGGATCGCCTCAAGGATGTCGGCGTGCTGACTGCGCAGAGTATTGAGGAGTTGCTCTTCGAATTCGCCGACCGCATCGACAGGTATGCCGTCGAGATAACCGCGGGTGCCGGAGAAGATCACGCAGACCTGCTCTTCCATCTTCAGCGGCGAGAACTGTGGTTGCTTAAGGAGCTCTGTCAGGCGGGCGCCACGGGCAAGCAGCTTTTGTGTCGCTGCGTCGAGGTCGGAGCCAAACTGAGCGAATGCCGCCATTTCACGGTACTGCGCCAGTTCCCCTTTGATCTTGCCGGCGACCTGTTTCATCGCCTTCGTCTGCGCTGAGGAACCAACGCGCGACACCGAAAGGCCGACGTTCACAGCAGGGCGTATACCCTGATAGAACAGGTCGGTTTCAAGGAAGATCTGACCGTCGGTGATGGAGATCACGTTGGTCGGGATGTAAGCGGACACGTCGTTGGCCTGCGTCTCGATGACGGGCAGTGCGGTCAGCGAACCAGCCTTGTGCTCCTCGTTGAGCTTCGCGGCGCGCTCGAGCAGACGGGAGTGGAGGTAGAAGACGTCGCCGGGGTAGGCTTCACGGCCTGGCGGACGGCGCAAGAGAAGCGACATCTGACGGTAGGCGACGGCTTGCTTGGAAAGATCGTCATAGGCGATCACGGCGTGCATGCCGTTGTCGCGAAAGTACTCGCCCATGGTGCAGCCGGTAAATGGCGCAAGGTATTGCATCGGCGCCGGATCGGAGGCGGTCGCAGCGACGATGATCGAGTATTGCAGTGCGCCGCGTTCTTCGAGAACCTTGACGAACTGGGCAACCGTTGAGCGTTTTTGACCGACTGCGACGTAAACGCAGTACAGCTTGGCGAACTCGTCATCGCCTTCGTTGAGCGACTTCTGGTTAAGGAAGGTGTCGAGGACAATCGCGGTCTTACCGGTCTGACGGTCGCCGATGATCAGCTCGCGCTGTCCGCGGCCGATGGGGATCAACGAGTCAACCGATTTGAGGCCCGTCGCCATCGGCTCGTGCACGGACTTACGTGGCAGAATGCCGGGAGCCTTGACGTCAACGCGCTTTAGTTCGGACGACTCGATTGGACCTTTGCCATCAATCGGGTTGCCGAGACCGTCAACGACGCGGCCGAGCAGACCCTTACCAACGGGAACCTCAACGATGGCCTTTGTGCGCTTGACCGTCTGGCCTTCCATAATGTTTCGGTCGTCGCCGAAAATAACGACACCGACGTTATCGGCTTCCAGGTTGAGGGCCATGCCCTTGGTGCCGTCCTGGAACTCAACCATTTCGCCGGCCTGGACATGGTCAAGGCCGTAGACGCGGGCAATGCCGTCACCGACAGAGAGTACCTGCCCTATTTCAGAAACCTCGGACTCTTTGCCGAAGTTCTGAATCTGCTCCTTCAAGATCGAGGAGATCTCTGCGGCGCGGATTTCCATCGCGTGACCTCTTTTATATTCGCGTTTCGTGTTCACACCGCCGACGAGCGGTGAAGTGTTCTGTTCTACTATCGAAACCGGTGCCCCACAGGAGTGTGGAACCCGGAAAACTCTCTAATCTGTCAGGCCGCGCCCTTAAGCCCGGCACGAATTGCTGTCAGCTTGGTGCGCAGCGAGGAATCGACCATGCGGCTACCGATTTTCACGATAAGGCCGCCAAGAATGGACTTGTCCACCTTGGCGTCGAGCATGACTTCCTTGCCGACCGAGGCCTTCAGCGCTTCCTTGAGCTGTTTGGCCTGATCATCGGTGAGTGGCTGGGCGGTCGTGACTTCGGCTGTCACCTCACCGCGGCCATGGGCGGCAAGCGCCCTGAAATCCTTGATCATCTGGGGAATCGCGAACAACCGGCGGTTGCGCGCAACGACCTGCATAAAATTCGCCGTCAACTGCGAAATGCCCGCTTTTTTGCAAATCGCCTTTAGCGCGCCGCCCTGGTCCTCGGATGAAAAGACGGGGCTCGCGACGAGCCGTCTCAAATCCACGCTTTCACCGAGGAGAGACTGGAACGTGGTGAGGTCGCTTTCCACGTCCGCTATGTTCCCCTGGCCGGAAGCCAATTCATAAAGCGCCCCGGCATAGCGCCCAGGCATGCTCGACAAGTTAAGGTCGTCTGTTGCCACGTCGATCGCTCTTGTTAAGCGTGTCGGAAGGTGCGTCAGGTCAAGGGCGGAAGAGAAGAATGGCCGCTCGACCCTGGCGCTCAAGAGGTTGTGAAGGCGTCAAGCAGCGATCGCAATCTGTCACGCGCTTTCTGCATTCACGGAGCGGTGTCTATCACGCACATTGCGCGGTATCAACGGGCCGTAAGTTGCAGCAATGCCGCGCCCTTGGCAACAAGCGGCAGCAGGATCGGCCGCCGCCCTCGAGTTGCAGGCGCCGCCTTGTACCCTCGGCCAACCGTCTAGCTTGAACCTCAGACCACCCGCACCGGTCCGTCGGCGACTTTTGTGACGATGGCCGAACTAGCCTCGAGCGTTCGATGAACTGGGCATTTTCCGGCGATTTCCACGAGCTTGTCGCGCAGCTCAGGATCGATTTCACCGTCCACAGAGATGACGCGTTCGAAATGATCGATGCGACCTTCGCGGCTCTGCGCAACCTCTCCACAGTCTTCGCAATGCTGAGCGGGAACCTTGCCGTGGTAAACCGCCACAGAGACGCGGCCGAGGTCGAGTTTTTTACGATCGACGTACATGCGCAGCGTCATGGCGGTGCATGTTCCGAGGGCAACGGAGAGATAATCATACGGGCTTGGGCCGGAATCGAGACCACCGACTGAGTCGGGCTCATCGGCCAGCAGACGGTGTTTGCCCGAACGAACCGCGTTTTGGAACTTGCCCAAGCCGGTTTCGCTCACCAGCACGCCGTCGACCGGGCTGAGTTCGGATATTTGGGGCTCGGGAGCAAGGAAACGGGCGGCCCAAGCGGCGATCACCCTGGCGGCGTATGCGGCATCTTCGTCGCGGGTCAGCAGATGGTCCGCATCATCCAAGGAGACGAAGCTCTTGGGATGTTTGGCGGCAACGAAGATTTCGGTAGCGTTATCGATACCAACGGTCTCATCACGCGGGGCATGCAAGATGAGCAGCGCCTTTTTCATATTCGCGATTTTTTCGGCAAGGTTCTGCCTCTCGGCGTCCTCGACGAACTGGCGCTGGATAGTGAAGGGTCGGCCGGCCAGCTTCACCTCGGTCTCACCCTGTTGGCGGACGTCATCAATGGATGCGCCGAACTGATGCAAGACGTGGCCGACATCGGAGGGCGCACCGATGGTGGCAACCGCCTTGACTTCGGCGATCTCTCTGGCGGCGGCCAACACGGCTGCTCCACCCAGGGAGTGACCTATGAGGATCGCCGGAGCCTTCAATTCGCGACGCATATAGTTCGTTGCGGCGAGGAGATCGCCGACGTTGGAGGAAAAGTTGGTGTTGGCAAATTCGCCTTCGGAGTGGCCGAGTCCGGTGAAATCAAAGCGCAACACGCCGATCCCCTCCTGCGCCAAGCCCTGTGCGATGCGGCGGGCAGCTGCCAGGTCCTTGGAGCAGGTGAAGCAGTGCGCGAACAATGCGTAAGCGCGGGGCGCACCTACCGGTAAATCAAGGCGGGCGGCGAGTTCGTGGCCGTTGGCGCCGGGGAAATTAATGCGCATCGTGGCGGCGGGCATTGCAGGGAGCTCCTCATGGCGGTGCAGCAGAAATGGTAACGGCAGCAATCGGCGGGAGGGCACCACGGAGTGGGCGCCTATTCAAGGCCTCTCGGGCGGTCTCGCGGGGAAGTGAAGGGGGGAGGGGAGCCATGTCGTCGCCAATAATGATCCACCGCGACAAGTTTGCTTGATTGTGGGACGATCTATGACATTGCCTGCCTGCGTATTATTTCGCGATTTGGACTACAGCGGGAATTTCGTCTTGGATCAGAGTTTTCATACTATCGTAATCGGAGGTGGTTGCCTTGGAACGGCGGCCGCCATTTCCATTGCCAAACGGATATCGAGGCGGGGCCATGCCGCCAGCGACGTCTGCGTCATCGACAAGATGGTTGTTGGTTCCGGGCTTTCCGCGCGGCATTCGGGCATCGTGCGGGCTGCCAACGCCGATTCCACAGCCGCCGTTCTGGCGCAGCAGGCTAGTGAGATGTGGGCCAATCTCGAAACGCACTGGGGAGTCGGGCTGAATCTCGAAAACACAGGCGCGTTGTGGATCGCTTGCGACACTGGCGGTGGGGCCAACGCGAAATGGAGCGGGCTACAACAATCGCTCCGCGAGCAGGGCATCGACTTCTCGCAACTCAGTCTGGCCGAGGCCCGCCAAATTTGCCCGGACTTTGTTCGGCTCAACGACGATGAAGTCTTCTTTCACGAACCCGGCGCCTTCCAGGTCAATCCCTCCAACGTGCGAGAAACTCTATACTCAGCGATCAAAAAGAACGGCATCACGCTTCTGGAGAAAACCGAGGTCCAGGGATTCGAGCGCGGGGAATCGGGGAAGGTCTCCAAGGTGGTGACTTCAGCAGGTACATTTAAATGCACCTACGTGATCAATGCCTCGGGACCATGGAGCCCGGCTATTTTTGCCGGCATGGGTCTGTCGATCCCGGTCAGCGTGGAGCCGGTCCATGTCGCCAATTGGCTTACCAGCCTCAACGAAATGGAAGCCGGCATGCCGATCATCGCCGACTACGTCAATCTTGCGTATTTCCGCCAATGGCGAGATGGCGAGATCCACATGCATCAACCTCGCAAACGGGGTATCCGCGAGACTGCGCGGGCGTTCTCGGAAAGCCCGCTCAGCGTGCTCGGCGCCGACTTCATGAACGATCCGACCAACCAGGCGCTCGGCTATTCGCAAATGCGTGTCTATGAGGAGCTGGCGCGCCGGCGCTTCAGTAACATGGATCAGACCGTATATGGCTCGGGCTACCGTTCGTTTTTCGACATCACACCTGACCTGCGTTTCATTCTGGGGCCGGACCATCGCGTCCCCAATCTCATTCATTCGCTTGGCTCGGGGCAGGCCTTCAAATACGCGCCGGTGCTCGGTGAAATGATGGCGCAGTACGTCGATGGCGGCGGGCCGCTGGCTGATCTGGGCCAAGAATTCTCGATCTCCCGATTTAGCGACGGCTACATGGCCGAGTTCTGGAGCAAGGTGCAAGGCACGGAGAACGTGCTGCAAGCGGAGGGCGTGGGGCTTTAGGCGTGGCAGTGACCAAAGCCAATCGCCACCCGGCCCTTGCGTTAGACCACCGGAACGATTCAGATTGGCGAGACGACCCAATCCGCTCTCGGGCACACACTGAAAGATCACCGCACGCGCCAGGAGCTGACCATTGAAGCTCTGGCGAAGCGGTTGCCCGACCTGACTGGCATTGCGTATTTGACGTTGAACAAGAAAAGGCCGCGGCAATCCGCAAGCGTATCTTCGACATGCTTGCGAATGATAAACTGGCGGTCATCGGCTACCACATGCCATTCACTGCCATCGTATATGTCGAAGCGCTGAAGGGCGGCGGCTATCGCTGGCTGGCGCATTCCTTCCAGGTCAACGACTGAGTATTGGGCCGCGCTTTTCGACTCCGGCTTACAAGAATGAGTAGGGATCGATGTCGACGGCGAGGCGGATGTCGCCTTTGAGCGGCGGTACGCGCGAGAGCCATGCGCGCAGGTAGTTTTGCAGGTCGATCTCGCGTGGGGCCTTGACCAAAAGCCGCCAGCGATAACGGCCGCGAATAACAGCGATCGGGGCTTCAGCGGGGCCGAGCACCTGGATCAGTTCGGCCGGCGGCGCACGGTGAGCAACGTCGCGGGCTATGAGTTCCGCCGTTTCCTTGTCCTTGGCTGAGACAATCAGTGCGGCGAGACGGCCATAAGGCGGCAACATCCCGGCTTGACGGATCTTGATCTCTTGGTCGATGAAGGCGTCGCGGTCGCCGGAGAGGATCGCCGCCATCACCGGGTGCTCGGGCAGGTGCGTTTGGATAAAGGCGCGACCGCGGATGGCTTCACGCCCAGCGCGTCCTGTTACCTGGTGCAGTAGCTGGAAGGTACGCTCGCCCGCGCGCGGATCGGCGCCTTGAGCGAGCCCCAAATCACCATCAACGATGCCGACCAGATTGAGGTTGGGGAAGTGGTGACCCTTGGCGACCAGCTGGGTTCCGATAATGATGTCGGTATCGCCGCTCTCGATTTGCTTGATAACCTGGCGCATCTCGGTAAGGGACGGGATCAAGTCGGAGGAGAGCAGCGCGATGCGCGCCTCGGGGAAGCGCTCGCTGACTTCTTCGGCGACGCGCTCAACGCCTGGACCGCAAGCGGTCATGGTACCTTCTTCGCCGCACTTTTGGCACTTGTCGGGGATCGGGAGAGAAAAACCGCAGTGATGGCAGTTGAGGCGCTTCTTGAAGCGGTGCTCGACCAGCCAGGCGGTGCATTGCGGGCATTCCATGCGATGGCCGCAGGCACGGCACAAGGTCAGCGGGGCATATCCACGTCGGTTGAGGAAGAGCAGGCTCTGCTGACCGCGTGCAAGGGTTTCGGCCATCTCATCGACGAGGCGGGGGCTGAGCCAGCGGCCCTTGTCGGGTTGCTCGGTGCGTAGGTCGATTGCCGTGATTTCCGGGAGTTCGGTGCCCGAGAAGCGCCCCGGCAGGACGAGATGGCGGTATTTGCCGGTGCGGGCATTGACGTGGCTTTCGATCGACGGGGTGGCGGAAGCGAGTACGACTGGGCAGTCGCCGAGACGGGCCCGAACGACGGCCATGTCGCGGGCCTGGTAGTTGACACGATCGTCCTGCTTGAAACCGCCATCATGCTCCTCGTCGATGACGATCAGGCCGAGATCGGGGCAAGGGAGGAATAATGCGGAGCGGGCGCCGACGATGACGCGAGCCTCACCCGATGCCGCGGCCTTCCAAAGGCGGCCCCGCTCAGAGCCGGTCTGGGCGGAGTGCCATTCCACCGGTGCGCATCCAAAACGTGCCTCGAAGCGGCTCAAGAACTGACTAGTGAGCGCAATCTCCGGCAACATGATGAGAACCTGGCCGCCCTTGGCGAGGGTACGGGCGACGGCTTCGAAGTAAACCTCCGTCTTGCCCGAGCCGGTGACGCCGTCAAGCAGTGTCACCGAGAAGTTGCCGGCATCCGCAGCAGAGTAGAGGGCGTCGACAGCTTGCTGTTGCTGGTCGGTGAATTCGACGACTTGGTACGCTGGATCGGGAAGCGGGCAACGTTTTTCCGGAATCGCTGCTTCAACAAGACAGCCGGCGGTGACGAGGCCATCAATAACGCCCGTGGTGCATTCGGCGGCACGGGCCAATGTTGCCTTGGGGCGGATCAGCCGGTCGGCGGCGATCTCAAGCGCGCGGTGACGAGCGGGCGTCATGCGCGGCGGCAATGGCGCGCCAGGGACAATTGTGACACCAAATCTGGGCTTTGACGGCTCGAACACCTCGCGGGCGCTCATCAGCATGCGCGCGACCATACCGAGCGGGCTGAGTGTATAGTTGGCGATCCACTCGGCAAAGCGCAGCGACAGCAACGGCAAAGGCGGTATGTCGAGAATCTCGTTAATCGCCTTGAGTTTTTTCGGATCGACCTTCTTCTTCTCTCCGTCGCCGCTCAAAGCGTACCAAACCAACCCTATGCGCGTCTGATTACCGAACGGGACGGTGACGAAAGCGCCCGGAGGAGGGGGGCCACCGGGGGGCGGCAAATAATCATACGTCTGATCCAATGCGATCGGCAGCAGCACGGGAACAAGCGCCGTTTCCGCGGTGGTCTTGCTTGCCGAGAACTCGAGTTGGTTTTCCAATCTGGCCGCCGTGGTCATAAACCGCTAGACATGCGAATCATTTGGATAGTAGGGCACCTGGTAGGGCAAGCCTGGGGCAAGGGACAGCCATGAAATTCTTCGTCGACACCGCGGACGTAAACGAAATCAAGGAACTGGCAGCAACCGGTCTGCTCGACGGCGTTACGACCAATCCGTCGCTCATTGCCAAATCCGGGCGCGACTTCAAGGAAACGATCGCCGAAATCTGCGAAATCGTTCCTGGGCCCGTTTCGGCAGAAGTCGCCGCGACCGATACAGCGGGCATGCTGAGCGAAGCCCGCGAGCTGGCTAAAATCGCCAAGAACGTCACGATTAAGGTGCCTTTGACGTTCGACGGACTGAAAGCGTGCAAGGAACTGTCGGGCGATGGGCTGATGGTGAACGTTACCTTGTGCTTCAACACCAGCCAGGCTCTGTTGGCGGCAAAAGCGGGCGCTACGTTCGTTTCTCCCTTCGTCGGACGGCTTGATGACGCCGGCCAAGACGGCATGCTGCTAATTCGTGAAATCCGGCAGATCTTCGACAACTACCAAGATCTGACGACGGATATACTGGCGGCCTCGATCCGTACAGTGAACCACGTCCGTGAAGCCGCTCTGATCGGGGCCGATGTGGCGACCATACCACCAAGCATCATACGTGCCCTGATCAAGCATCCCCTGACCGATAAGGGGCTTGATGCGTTCATGGCCGACTGGGCGAAGACGGGCCAGAAGATCCTTTAGACTGGCGTCTGCTCGGACTGGATTGGATGGCGGGATGGCGCGGTCACACCGCAGCCGCCGGAAGGCGGTGTATCGTGGCCTGGAGCTCGGCCTGCGGATTCACGTCGAGCGTTCTTTGGAAGACCTCACCTTCGACACTTGCACCAACTTCGACGCGCAATCGCCGGGTGCGTATAGTGCCCGTCACTTGGCCGTAGATCGCCAGTTCGGCAGTTTGCACCGACCCTTCGACAGATCCCTGCCGCCCGACGACCAGGCTTTCGCAACGGCACTCGCCCTTGACATGCCCGGCGATCAGCAGTGGGCGCTTTGCTGTCACCACACCCTCGATCCTGACACCTCGGGGGATCATGGCCGGTGGCTCGATCCAATCCCGCCGAGGCGTGGCGGACATGGCGGTATCGATTGGGCAGCCGACAGGTGCCGCAATACGGGCCGAAGCGGAAAACGGTCTTGGGTACCGGATTGGGGCCACGCGTCGCATCATTCCGGCATAGACTGGCTGCGTGATCCTGAGTTCTAGGGATGCCCAAGTCAGGATCAGCAGTACGAACGCGATGCTCACCACACACCCCAGCGCCTGGGGCAGGGTTACTTTGGGACCCCAGTGTGGCGCCATGATACTCATGAAACCATGTAAGCCCGGGACGTTCATACGTATTGATCCGCTGTCGATGACGGCCACTTCGAACGGTTTCGGTCCAGGCAGGGCCCACAATGCGATTTGTCTGCCTTGATCTAGAAACGCGGCGGCGTCGGTGGCGATCACGACGGGCGGTGATATCTCACCGGTCCGCGGTGCGGTCGTCGCAGGGGATTCATCACTCCGCCCGGGCCATGGAATGGTGTCGGCGGTCGCAAACCGTATGCGCCGCACGTGGGCGCGAGTGAGATTGCGCTGCGGCAAAGGCGGGCCGGAAGCTCCCGGTGGTGGCGATACGGAAATTGGGCCGTCGACTAGAAGACGGTCCGGTTGGGTTTGTGCAACCAAGGTTTTATCGATCACCGCCGCGTGGATGGTGGGAAACTCCGAACTGACCTGCAGCATTCGGCCTACTGGAAGTAAGGCCAACGGGTCGCTCTGCCGGTGCGAGCGCACGAAGTTAATGATGTGAACGTTGGTCAGCCAGCGTGCGGCGCGGTCGTTGATGAGCAGCTTCGCAAGTTTGTTGGCTTCCCGATCATCTAGAATACCGACGTAACCTAAAGCCGGCGGATAACGGCGATTGCGCTTATAACGCGGCTCACCATCTGGGGGCGGAGCGACCACAATTGCGTCTAGCCGGAGGACTCCCCGGTCGACGAAGCCGAGGGCCTGCGCACCAGCCCGCGTCAGATCGAGCTGACGTGTTGTGTGGAACGAGCCGAAATCATTTACGCGGACGTGGATGGCGCGACCGTTCAGGGGGTTGCGCACGAGGAGCCCTGTTCAATCGGGGAAATTGGAACTGGAGGCGCGTGTTGGGTCGTCGGCATCGAAAACCTCCCCGGAGGAGGTGTACATACCGGTATTGAAACGATCTATGGAAGGGTGGTCGTAATAGGTTGTCAAGATCGGCGTCGTGATACCGACCCACTTACGGGTCTCCGCTATCGTCTTAACGCGATGGCAGATCTTCTTATAGCAATGCGTTTCACCGGGTGATTTAGCCTGAACGAGAAAAAGGGGAGCGAGAAGCCCCGTCGTTGCGATGCTGGCGACAATCGCAAACCCACAGCACTTCAGAAAACCGCAGGCCCATGAAAAGCCATCGCTCGCCATCGGAACGCGACAAAGACCAGACTGGCGACGCGATACTCTCACTTGAACGACTACCAAGGCCCTGCTGGAAAATGGAATGGCAGAGAAAAACACCGGCTGGCCGATGGCGGTAAGCGCAAGACCATCTCCCCCTGCCGGGAACTATAAACAACGTGTTTTAAGCTCATACTGCGACAAGTGAAACGGGCACTGCATCCACAAGCCTGAAACTGTTTTTGAAGATGAGAAGAAGTGATCAACCGGCCACGTATGTGGGCATGCACGGGGTGACGCTTAAAGCACCAGCCACTCCGTGCAGCGAAGCGCCCAGTCCTCCGACAGGATACTAAGGTCGTTTTCTAAGTAGGACTTGCCCATCTCCGCGAGAATCTCGCGATCCTCGGCCAGCCGCTCCACGACGCACCAGCGATTCCATTCCAACGTCAGGCTCCATCTCGACTCTCGAATGTTCGCATCCGGCAGCCGATAGTGAAACGTCGGGCGGGGTTTTACGAGTTTGTCCGGAATCTTGCGACGGACCCGGTCAGCATCGAGCCATAGAAACAGCGGCAACATATCGAGTTCGCGGTTCCTGGTTGGGTTGTAAATCAAATAGTCTTCAATCAGCTGGTCGATGTCGGGCCAATATTCATCCTTTAAAATAATATGGATGTAGGCCTTGGGAAAAGGATCAGCGAAGGCCAGGATTCGCCGTGCCATGTCAACGGAGATGATTGAACGCAGCCATTCAGAAAGTAGAATTTCCGCCTTCAACACCGCTAGAATCCACTGCGGATCTCGAGTGGCTATGTCCGGGTTGAATTGAACGCCAAAGGCATGCAACAGGTTGTCCCGCGTTCCTTGCGCGCCCTCTTCGCGCAGTGCCAGAAGCAAGGCTTCCAGCTCCGGCAGCTGCTCGACGTCGATCGGGGGGCAAACAACCTCATAGGGAATGACGAGCGAGCCGAGATCGCCATATAACTCGCGCATGGCGTTGCTGAAGGTTTCCATCAGGCCTTGCAAGCCGGACGCCGAAGGGCCGACCTCACCAGGCGCTCGGTGGGCATACTGGGTATCGAGTTCGACCAGGAAATTCCCCAGTCGCGTGCCACGGATGTGAAAACGATGCGGGTCTTCTTGCTCGGCCGTACCCCCATAGAGTTTGGCAACGCGTGTGGCAACACGTGAAGGGCTAACGGCGGCGAACTCGATCTCAACGCCAGCGCGGCGGCGGTTACCTTCGAAGTTATAGTTGCGCGGCGGAAGCCTTAGTTTGGATATCGAAGACATCAGATGGGTTGCGCCCTAATACGAATACCACTCCGCCGAAACAGTAACTCCGTCGATCATGAAATCGAACTCCATGATATCGACACGGCGGTTTGTTTACCATTGGTTAACCAAATCATCGTGAAGCTTCCCGTCGCTGAATGCATAAGTGGGAGAAGCGGATTGGACGATGAGCATAGCTTGGAGCGGACGCTCGAAGCGTGGCTTGATCACCTTGCTCATGAACGAGCATCTTCGGCCAACACACTGGACGCTTACGCACGAGATTTGCAGCAGTTCTCTGACTTTCTTAGGGCAGAGTTCGGGCGCGAACCTTTGCTTGCAGACCTCGCCAACCTGGATGCACGCGCGTTTAGAAGATACATGGCTGCGCGGCGCAAGACAGGTGTTCAATCTCGGTCGCTGTCGCGAACGATGTCTGCGCTACGTTCGTTTTTCCGATGGCTCGAAACACGCGATATCATAAAAAACCGCACAATCCTACAAGTGCAGATGCCGAAAGTTCCGCACGGCGTACCGAAGCCCCTGACCATTGATAAGGCGCAGGCCACCGTGGCGCAGGGTATGGATCAGAAAATCGAGTGGGTCGCCGCTCGCGATGCGGCTGTTTTATTGCTGCTTTACGGATGCGGGTTGCGCATTTCAGAAGCGCTTGGTCTGACGCGTCGAGAGGCTCCGCTGCAAGACCGCGACAGCCTGTTGATCAAAGGCAAAGGCGGGCGCGAACGTCTGGTTCCGGTGCTGCCGATCGTCCAGGATGCGGTGGCCGGTTATCTGGAGTTGTGCCCCTACCCGCTAGAGCCAGACGATCCATTGTTCGTCGGCGCCAAAGGCGGTCCACTGTCACCGCGCATTATCCAACTGACCATGAAGCGACTGCGCGAACGGCTTGAATTGCCGGAAACAGCGACGCCTCATGCCCTTCGCCATTCCTTCGCAACGCACCTTCTTTCGGCTGGGGCCGACCTAAGGCAAATCCAAGAACTCCTTGGACATGCTTCGCTTTCAACAACACAAATTTACACAGAGGTTGACCGGGAACGCCTGCTGGCGGTCTATAATGCGGCTCATCCTAGAGCATGAGCTCTGTAGTTGATTGAGGTAATGGCGTTGTTGAAAGTCGAACGGCTGTGCGGTCTCAAGCGGGGCTGGCGGGCAGCAGGCCTCTGTTGTCTTATTGTGCTTGGATTTGTTGATCCGGTTTGGGCTGACGCGAAAAAGTCATGCGGCGGCGGCAGCATTCTCGACGAAATCCAGGCAGGAGATCCGGACCTCTTCGCTGGTATCATAACGCAAGTCCAAGGGACGCAAAATGACGGCGCGCTGTTGTGGCGGATCAGCCGCGATGGCATACCGGACTCGTTTTTGTTCGGCACCCTGCACATGACCGATCCGCGCGTTACCAAGCTTTCCAAACAGGTGCGCGCGGCGATTGAAGACTCCAAGGTGGTGGCGTTGGAAGTCGCCGACACCTCGCCTGCCGTGGTCGCGGCGGCCCTCGCCAACGCGCCGGCGCTAATGATGTTCGATGACGGGCGGCGGCTTGATCACCTGGTTTCGCCAGAACACTTTTCGAAGGTGAAGGAACTCCTCGACGTGGCGCGGCTACCGAGTGGCTTTGCGCGTTCGTTCAAGCCGTGGGTGGTCAGCATGGTGATGGCGGTCAGTGAATGCGAGCGCAAGCGGATGGAAGGCGGCAAGCCGGTTCTCGATGCACGGATCGCCGAAGTGGCGCGGGCGAAGGAGATCCCAGTGGTCGGCCTGGAAACGGTCGAGTCGCAACTTGAGGCTGCGGCCTCGGTGCCGATGGAGGAGCAGGTCGCGATGCTACGATTAAGCCTGCAGCTGGCGGACCGATCGGACGATCTCAGGGAAACGATCCTGCAGCTCTACCTCGCCAAACAGCTTGGTGCGCTGTTGCCATTACAGAGAATACTGGCTGAACGTCACGGCATCAAAGACACCGAATTCGCTGGGTTCAAATCGCGGATGGTGGACCGCCGGAATCGGAAAATGCGCACGCGTGCGTTGCCGCTTTTGGCAAAGGGCAAAGTCTTCATCGCCGTCGGAGCGCTGCACTTGATCGGTGAGGACGGCCTGGTCACGCTTTTACGGAATGCGGGTTACACACTGGAGTCGGTCGAGTAGTTCTTACTGCCCCGCGATCGTGCATCGAAGGCAAATAACGTGTCTCGGTGCCGTAGAATGAACAAGGCGACCAGCGGGCCCAAGACTGGAATGGTAGCCCAAAAAAGAATGTTGGGCCGGGGTCCCATGGCTCCAAGTATATGGACCAGCTCGCGAGCGTCGAGCCGGCGTGCATGAGAACAACGGCGCCGTATGTCCAAGTGCGGAATGCACCCACCGCAAAGGCCAGTACCAGGACCAGTCGCAGGACACCGATCAGCCCGATAAGCGTCGCGCTGTCGAGGGGAAGGTAGAACTTGGAAAAAGTCTTGAGTGCCGCTACCGATCTTAGAAATTTGTCGAGCGCCCAAATCAGCAGGATGGCAGCCGCCGGCCACCGGATGATGAGCAGAGCGAACGCGAGTTCGCCGTCGGCTTTGTCATTTTGCATTGCGTGCCTTCCCTCAGCCCGCAACTTGCAAAGGGCAGCTTTAGCTGATGAAGCGATGCGTGATTAAGACAGTCGCAGCAGCGGTTACCGCGCTGACACCTGCGCCCCACGCCATGTCGACGAGGGCTATGTTGACTGGGAATCCTTTCACCACCGCGAGATTAGTAAGGTCGTATGTCGCGTATGCGACAAGTCCGAATATAGCGCCCATCATGGCCGCCTTCTGCCAATCCCCGCCACCCAGAGCCGGCTGCACGACGAACACGTAAAGGCCGATCGAATAGATGACGTAGAATCCAAACGCAGCGGCCATGTTGATGTTTTCGGCCATCAGATAGCCGAGACCGTTGCGGTAGAACTCACGCGCGATGATGCCTATCCAGATCAGGTCGAGGACCAGCAGGATGCCCGCCATGATCAAATAGGAAAGGATGAGTTTTGTCATTGTGCCGCCATTGGTGATTTTCTCGCTAGCCACTACGGCGGTTGCCGGGAAGGCGACCAGCGGATGAAAAAAAAGCTGGCGTGCGGCAAAAAAGGTCGGCCGTCCCGCAGCTCGAGGAACGCGGGAACTAGACGAAGACAACGATGAGGTCGTGGGCGGGCGCCCAGATCACATATGTATCGCGCGTTTTTCGACGGCCAACGCGGCTTCTTTCACGGCCTCGGTTAGCGTCGGGTGGGCGTGGCAGGTGCGCGCGAGGTCTTCCGAGGAACCGCCGAACTCCATGATCACGGCGGCTTCGGCGATCAGTTCACCAACGTGTGGACCGACCATATGAACGCCGAGGATACGGTCGGTTTGCGCATCGGCCAGGACTTTGACAAAGCCGTCCGTGGTGCGATTCACCTTGGCCCGGCCATTGGCCATGAACGGGAACTTGCCCGTCTTATAGGCAATGCCGGCTTCTTTTAGCTCTTCCTCGGTCTTGCCGACGGAGGCTACCTCTGGTGCGGTGTAAATCACATTGGGGATGACATTGTAGTTGACGTGGCCGGCCTGACCAGACAGCAGCTCGGCGATGGCGATGCCTTCATCTTCCGCCTTATGGGCCAACATCGGGCCGGCGATGACATCACCGATGGCGTAGATGCCGGGGACGTTGGTTTCGAAGTGCGGATCGACAATGATGCGGCGGCGGTTGTCGATGGCGACGCCGATATCCTCAAGGCCCAGACCTTCTGTGTAGGGAACCCGCCCGATGGCAACGAGGACTACGTCGGCCGACATTTCCTCGGCTTCCCCGCCGGCGGCAGGCTCGACGGTCACGGTGCAGCCGGACGCGGCATTCTTGAGACCCGTTACCTTGGAGCCGAGCTGAAAGGTCATGCCCTGCTTGGTCAAGATCTTCTGGAACTGCTTAGCTACATCAAGGTCCATGCCCGGGATGATCCGGTCGAGGAATTCCACCACGTGAACCTCCGCCCCCAGGCGCCGCCACACCGAACCGAGTTCCAGGCCGATGACGCCAGCGCCGACGATCAGCAGTTTCTTCGGAACCTTTTCCAGCTCGAGCGCGCCTGTTGATGAGACGACTTGCTTTTCATCGATGTCGATACCTGGCAGGCGGGCAATATCGGAGCCCGTCGCAATGACGATAGCCTTGGTATCAAGCTCGGTCGTCTCACCGCCATTTTCCGGCGTGACCTGAACTTTGCTAGCAGCGGCGATGCGACCGACGCCCTGGTAGGTGTCGACCTTGTTCTTCTTCATAAGAAAGGCGACGCCGTCGACATTTCCCTTTACGCCTTCGGCCTTGAAGGCCAGCATTTTTTCCAAGTTCAATTCGGGCACTACTCCGATGCCCATACCGGCGAAACCATGGCCGGCTTCCTCGAACAGTTCGGAGGCATGCAGCAAGGCTTTCGAAGGGATGCAACCGACGTTGAGGCAGGTGCCGCCGTGGGTCGCGCGCTTTTCGACGACGGCAACCTTCATCCCGAGCTGGCTGGCGCGAATGGCGCAGACGTAACCACCTGGGCCGGTGCCGATGACGACGAGATCGTATGGTCCTGCCATTTTTGCATTTCCTTCTTTGTCGAATGGCGCGGCTGCTGGATCGTCGCGCGCGGATTCTAGTGCAGGGTTGCGATGATCGAACGGCAACCACAAACCGCCTGCATCGATTCACCCCGTGACACATGCTCAACGAAGGCCTGGAAACAGCCGAGTCTCAATAACGACTTCGTATTACAGGTTGCGGACGGAGGGTGGGGCGGGCGGCGAAGCGGACGGGACTCCTGATCTGCTGGTGTCCTCTGCGTGGAAGACACAAGCGGCGAAGGCCGTCCCGTCGATGGCAACCGTGCCGCTACCATGATCGACACTGGTGTCGGCCCGGATACTCGGCGGATTGCATTTAGTTGCCACAAGCGACGTTCCTCTGCTGCCTCAGAGATCCAGGACGAAACGTTGCGGATCTTCCAGGCACTCCTTGACGCGCACCAGGAAGGTGACGGCCTCTTTACCGTCAACAACGCGGTGATCGTAGGACAGCGCCAGATACATCATCGGACGGGCGGCGATCGAACCGTCCTTCATGACAACCGGGCGCTGCTCGATGCGGTGCATGCCGAGGATGCCGGACTGAGGTGCGTTGAGGATCGGCGTTGAAAGAAGTGAACCGTAGACACCACCGTTGGAAATCGTGAACGTGCCGCCCTGCATTTCCTCGATGGTGAGCTGACCGGAGCGGGCGCGCTTACCGAATTCGGCGATTGTGCCTTCGATCTGCGCGATCGACATCGTCTCGGCGTCGCGCACAACCGGCACGACGAGGCCCTTTTCGGAACCGACTGCGACGCCGATGTGATAGTAGTTCTTATAGATCAGATCCTGGCCGTCGATCTCCGCATTGACTGCTGGAATCTCTCTCAGCGCCTGGATGCAAGCCTTGATGAAGAAACCCATGAAACCAAGCCGGACGCCATGGCGTTTTTCGAACAAGTCCTTGTATTGATTGCGCATTTCCATGACAGCGGTCATATCGACGTCGTTGAACGTCGTTAGCATCGCCGCTGTATTCTGGGCATCCTTCAGGCGGCGGGCGATGGTCTGGCGCAAGCGCGACATCCGCACCCGCTCTTCGCGTGCAGCATCGATCTCGGTTGAGGGAACGCGGAGGTTTTGGACAGGCGCGGGGACGCTTGCCGCAGGCACGTAAACAGTGGATGGCGGGGCCGCCGAAGGTACTGGTGCAGCTTGCGCCGCTGCCACGTCATGCTTCAAGACCTGTCCTCGGCGACCACTGCCATCGACCTCAGCCACCGACATGCCGGCTTCGGCGAGAGCCTTCCGGGCCGATGGTGATGGCGGCATTTCGGTGCCAGAGCCGTTGGAGGATAGCGCCGCCGGTGTGGGTTGTGGAGGAGCGGCCGCGGCTGGTGCAGCAGCGGCGCCCTCGCCTTCGTTCAGCGAGCCGAGAATTGCTCCGACTTCGACCGTATCGCCCTCGTTGACGATAATCTCGCCGAGAACGCCTGCGGTTGGGGCCGGGACTTCAACAGTGACCTTGTCGGTTTCCAGCTCGACGAGGGGCTCGTCGGCTTTGATCGCATCACCGGGTTTTTTGTACCATTGCCCGACGGTGGCCTCGGTGACGGATTCACCCAGCGTCGGAACCTTGATCTCGATGGCCATTTTAATCGAACCTCTTACTTAATCTATCCTTCGCGAAGCGCCGTCCGGCGATGTGCGCCCCGCTTGAAATCCATCTCAGCTTCAAACCGACAAGGCCTCTTGAGCGAGTGTCTTCTGCTCGGCGAGGTGTCGGCTCAACAGGCCCGTGGCGGTCGAGGCCGACGCCGGTCGTCCCGCGTACGCGGCGCGGGTGTTGTTGGCGCCGATGTGATCAAGAACCCACTCGAGGTTGGGTTCGATGAAGGTCCAGGAGCCCATGTTCTTAGGCTCTTCCTGACACCAGACGAAGTCGTTCGCATTCACGAAGCGGCTCAATTCCTGAATGAGCGTTCGAGCCGGAAACGGATACAGCTGCTCGATGCGCAAGACGTAGACGTCGTCGATCCCGGCTTTCTCGCGTTCGTCAGCGAGGTCGAAGTAAACCTTGCCTGAACACATCACGACGCGACGGATTTCGCTATCCGGCTTCAGGCGGTATTCCGATGCTGGGTGGGGCCGCCTCTGGTCAGCGTCGTCCCACAGAATCCGATGGAAGGTCTTGCCGGGACCCATTTCACCAATATTCGAAACGACGCGCTTGTGGCGCAACAGCGACTTCGGCGTCATCAAGATCAGCGGCTTGCGGAACTTACGATGCAGCTGGCGGCGCAAGGCGTGGAAATAGTTGGCGGGCGTGGTGCAGTTGGCGACCTGCCAATTGTCTTCCGCACACAGTTGCAAAAAGCGTTCGAGACGCGCTGAGGAATGCTCCGGCCCCTGCCCTTCGTAACCGTGCGGCAGAAGGCAGACGAGCCCCGACATGCGCAGCCATTTGCGTTCACCGGACGACAGAAACTGGTCGAACAGAACCTGCGCGCCGTTAGCAAAGTCACCGAACTGGGCTTCCCACAAGACCAGTGCGTTGGGCTCGGCTAGCGAGTACCCGTATTCGAAGCCAAGCACGGCTTCTTCCGAGAGCATCGAGTTGATGACTTCGTAATGCGCTTGGTCGGGCGAGATATGACGCAGCGGTGTGAAGCGACGCTCGGTCTCTTGATCGATCAATACGGAATGGCGTTGCGAGAAGGTGCCGCGTTCACTGTCTTGCCCCGACAAGCGCACAGGGAAGCCCTCGGCGAGCAACGTGCCAAAGGCGAGGTGCTCGGCCATGGCCCAGTCGATGCCCGTGCCGCGTTCAATCATTTCATGGCGGCGATCAAGTAGGCGCTTGACGGTTTTGTGGGCATTAAAGTCGCCAGGCACTTTGGTGATGCGGCGACCGATGTCGCGCAGGATATCGAGTTCCACGCCCGTGTTGCCACGGCGGGCTTCATCCTCGGCAAAGCCGATCGATGACCAGCGGCCGTCGAGCCAATCTGCCTTGTTGGGCTTGTAGTGGTCGGCGGCGGAAAACTCGCTTTCCAGATGCGCTCGGAAGTCGCTGCGCATCTCGTCGACCTGGTTCTCAGTCAGAATTTGCTCGGCGACAAGGCGTTCGCCGTAGCGCGTTGCAACAGGCGTATGTTTCTTGATCACCCGGTACATGCGCGGCTGGGTGAACATAGGTTCGTCGGCCTCGTTGTGGCCGTACCGGCGATAGCAGACCATGTCGATGACGACTGGCTTTTGGAATTTCTGGCGGAATTCGGCAGCAATCTTGGCGACATGAACGACCGATTCTGGATCGTCGCCGTTGACGTGAAAGATCGGCGCTTCGACCATCTTGGCGACATCGGTGCAGTAGGGCGAGGAGCGCGAGAAGCGGGGATTGGTGGTGAAGCCGATCTGGTTGTTGATGATAAAATGTAGCGAGCCGCCGGTGCGGTGGCCCTTGAGACCGGAAAGACCGAAGCACTCCGCAACTACGCCTTGGCCGGCGAAAGCGGCGTCGCCGTGGATCAATAGCGGCAGGACGCAGTTGCGCTCCTCGGGGTCGCAGGCGTGCTGATCCTGCTTAGCGCGAGTTTTACCAAGAACGACAGGATCAACGATCTCCAGGTGTGACGGGTTGGCGGTCAGCGAAAGGTGGACGTTGTTGCCGTCGAAAATACGGTCGGAAGAGGCTCCAAGGTGATACTTCACATCGCCCGAGCCTTCGACATCATCGGGTTTGAACGAACCACCTTTGAACTCGTTGAAGATGGCACGGTGCGGCTTCGCCAAGACGTTGGCAAGAACGTTGAGGCGGCCGCGGTGGGCCATGCCGATAATGATCTCTTTTACGCCAAGCTGACCGCCGCGTTTGATGATTTGCTCTAAAGCGGGGACCATTGCTTCGCCGCCGTCGAGCCCGAAACGCTTGGTACCGGTGTATTTGACATCGGCGAACTTTTCGAACGTTTCAGCTTCAATCAGTTTATTGAGGATCGCTTTTTTGCCCTCGACGGTGAAACTGATCTCCTTTTCCTCACCCTCGATGCGCTCCTGGATCCAGGACTTTTGCGCCGGGTTCGTGATGTGCGTGAATTCAACGCCGATATGCTGGCAGTAGGTGCGTCGAAGAATGCCGACGATCTGGCGCATGGTGGCGGTTTCGAGACCAAGAACGCGATCGATGAATATTGGGCGGTCGAGGTCGGCGTCGGTGAAGCCGTAGGTCTCGTGCTCCAGCTCTCGGTGGATCAAGCGATCGGTGAGGCCGAGCGGATCGAGATCGGCGGCCAGATGGCCCATGGCGCGATAGGCACGGATCAGCATCAACGCGCGGATTGAGTCCTGGATGGCGCGAAAGGAGGCCGCCGGGGACATCTCAATGCCATGCTGGTAGGCGTGCCCGGAGAGCTTACCGTGCAGTTCGCTGTGTAGTTGTTCGTAATCACCGGTCAGCGCGGCGACCAATTCACCGTTCGTTTCCAGTTGTGTCAGCGGGACGGCCCAAGACGGATTGGATGGTTCGATCTCGGCCGTGCCAGCACCCTCTTGCAGGCTCTCAAAGAAATGGCGCCACTGATCCGGCACGGAGCCGGGATTGCGTGCGTATTGATCTTGCATTTCCTCGATGTACGCGGCGTTGGCGCCGTGAAGGAACGAGGTTTGAAGGAAAGACTGATTGAGCGCTTGGCGGGACATTAATGGTTCCTGTCCGAGAAAAAGAGCCTTTGTGCCAGAATGCGGTAACTCCGCGCGATATGGCATGGCGCTTTCGCAACCGCGAATGCACCCGATACTTAGTACAGTTCGTCGCAGGGTTTAAGCCCATCGATAGTGTCGGGTCTGGTGTGCAGATCACGAAGGGGTGAGAAGTGAATAGGGTTGGCTTGGCCGGAAGTGATCCTCACAGCCGAGCCCCTCGACGGCGGCCGAAAGCGCGCCATCGCCTGCAATAAAATGCACTATCTAGACGATCGAACTAGGTTGTCCCCCGGGGCTCAATCCTTTCTTTCTTCGGCCTGAGCGTTTTCGTGCTCGTCTTGCAGCTTTTCCTTGTGGTGGTGAAGTTTCTGAACCTAGGCTTCGGCGGCCTCCTGGGCGGCCCGATGCGAGGCGATCTCGGCATTCTTGGCACGTATCTCCGCCTCCACGGCTGAAAGCTGGCTGCGGAACAGCAACATCATGCTATGATGATTTATCGGTGTGTCTCCGCCTGCCATTTCGAGCTTATGACGTCGTATGCAATTCGAATTGTGCGATGCCAGCACGAGAAGGTCATCGACGAATATCGCTACTCCTCCTCGGCGCGCGCATCATCATAAAGTTTGAGACTGCCGTGGTCCATCACAGCAGGCGGATCAACTCCTTGATTGCGAGGTCGCTGATCTCGGGCGTCGGCGCAGCCGGGCTCGTAATAATGGCGGTCGCGCTATTGGGATGAAGCTGCAAAAACAAATGGCGCGGGATCAAGACCACCGCGCCATTATAGATTTTTTGAAGGAGCTACGCCGCTCAGCCCTTCAATACATCCGACAAGGTTTTGCCGAGACGTGCGGGAGAGGGTGAGACGCGGATGCCGGCGGCTTCCATCGCCGCGATCTTGGAATCGGCACCGCCCTTGCCACCGGAGATGACTGCGCCGGCGTGACCCATGGTGCGACCCGGAGGTGCTGTGCGTCCGGCGATGAAGCCAGCCATCGGTTTCTTGCGTCCATTGGCGGCCTGCTCGGTCAACCATGCGGCGGCGTCTTCTTCAGCCGAACCGCCGATTTCACCAATCATAATGATCGACTCTGTTTCCGGGTCGTCGAGGAACAAGTCGAGCATGTCGATGAACTCGGTGCCCTTTACCGGATCGCCGCCGATACCGACGGCTGTCGACTGCCCAAGACCTTCATTGGTGGTTTGGAAAACGGCCTCGTAAGTCAGAGTACCCGAACGCGACAGGATGCCGACCGAGCCCTTCATGAAAATCGAGCCGGGCATGATGCCGATCTTGCACTCGTTCGGTGTCAGGACGCCAGGACAGTTGGGTCCAACAAGGCGCGAATTGGACTCGTCGAGCCGCGCCTTGACCTTGACCATGTCCATGACGGGCACGCCCTCGGTGATGCAGATGATGAGCGGGATCTCGGCGTCGATCGCCTCGATGATCGCCGCGGCTGCGCCGGCGGGCGGGACATAGACGACGGAGGCGTTGGCGCCGGTGGCGTCCTTGCCTTCTTTAACGGTCGCGAAGATCGGCAACTTATGGCCACCGGAGCCTTCCCAGGTTGTACCGCCCTTCTTAGGGTGAATGCCGCCGACCATCTGCGTGCCGTGATAGGCGAGCGCCTGTTCGGTGTGGAAGGTGCCGGTCTTGCCGGTGAGGCCCTGGACGAGGACCTTGGTGTCTTTGTTGACGAGGATGGACATGCTTCTCAGGCCCCCTTGATTGCGGCGACGATCTTCTGGGCGGCGTCGTCGAGGTCGTCGGCGGCGATGACGTTGAGGCCCGACTCGTTGATGATCTTCTTGCCCAGCTCGACGTTGGTGCCTTCGAGGCGAACGACGAGCGGCACCTGCAGACCGACTTCCTTGACTGCTGCGACGACGCCTTCGCCGATGGTGTCGCACTTCATGATGCCGCCGAAGATGTTGACCAATATGCCTTTGACGGCCGGATCGGCGGTGATGATCTTGAAGGCAGCCGTCACCTTCTCTTTCGATGCGCCGCCACCGACGTCGAGGAAGTTGGCGGGCTCTTCGCCGTAGAGCTTGATGATGTCCATTGTCGACATGGCGAGGCCGGCGCCGTTGACCATGCAGCCGATGTTGCCGTCGAGGGCGACATAAGCGAGGTCATATTTAGAAGCCTCGATTTCTTTTTCGTCTTCCTCGGTGATGTCGCGCAGTTCGACAATATCGGGATGACGGAAGAGTGCGTTGTTGTCGAAGGAGACCTTGGCATCGAGGACGCGCAGGTGGCCGTCCTTCATGACGATCAGCGGGTTGACCTCGAGTAGCGCCATGTCCTTTTCGGTGAACGCCTTATAGAGAATGGGGAACAGCTCGGCGCCGTCGGCACTGGCGGCGCCATCGAGCTGCAGCGCTCTGCAAAGCAGATCGATGTCGGCGTCCGTCACGCCGGTGGACGGATCGATGGCGACTGTCACGATCTTCTCGGGCGTCTCCTCGGCCACCGCCTCGATGTCCATGCCGCCTTCTGTCGAAACAACAAAGGCAGGCCGGCCGACGGTACGGTCGATCAGGATTGAGAGGTAGAGCTCACGGTCAATATCGGCGCCGTCCTCGATGTAGAGGCGGTTGACCTGTTTGCCGGCGGGACCCGTTTGCTTGGTGACCAGGGTGTTACCGAACATTTCCTTGGCATTGGCGATTGCCTCGTCAACGGAGAAGCTGACGCGGACGCCACCCTTAGCATCGGAACCCAGTTCCTGGAACTTGCCCTTGCCACGGCCGCCAGCGTGGATCTGGCTTTTAACCACATAGACGGGGCCGGGTAACGACCTGACCGCCTGTTCGATTTCGTCGGCCGATAGAACCGGCGCGCCAACAGCGATGGGTGCGCCGTAGCTCTTTAAGACCTGCTTGGCCTGATATTCGTGAATGTTCATCGTCTTCTCACCGTTGTCTCGATGCCAGATCCATTTGTGTCGGTCATCCAGCCGCAACCTTCCGAAATGCGTCGATCAAGTTACCCCGGCCCGCTGTTCTAACGCTTGGCATACTATATGCCAAGCGTTAGAACAGCTTGGGTTTAGCTGTTGGGGTGAGCCTCAGCCATAAGAAAACGGCGCACTCGATGCGCGCCGTTATCGCTTGTCTATTCGCCCAGGTTTGGGGCGATCCGATTACAGGAGTCGACCAAAGTTTTCACCGACTCCACGGACTTCATCAACATGGCCCGCTCGGAACCGTTGAGATCGATCTCGACAACACGCTCCGCACCATTGGCGCCGATAACGCATGGCACGCCAACATAGAGCCCCTTCACGCCATACTCTCCGTTGAGGTAGGCGGCGCAGGGCAGCACCCGCTTTTTATCCTTGAGATAGCTGTCGGCCATCTCGATGGCCGATGCGGCCGGCGCGTAATAAGCGGAGCCGCTCTTGAGAAGGGCGACGATCTCGCCACCGCCCTTGCGGGTGCGTTCGACGATGGCGTCGAGGCGATCCTGTTTGATCCAGCCCATGCGGACCAGGTCGGGAAGTGGAATACCGGCGACCGTCGAATAGCGGATCAGCGGCACCATATCGTCGCCGTGACCGCCAAGCACAAAGGCCGAGACGTCTTCAACCGAGACCTGCAGCTCGGCCGCGAGGAAGTGGCGGAAGCGGGCGGCATCCAAAACGCCAGCCATGCCGACAACCTTGTTGCGCGGCAGGCCGGATGCCTTCTGCAGCGCCCAGACCATGGCGTCGAGCGGATTGGTAATGCAGATGACGAGCGCGTCGGGGGCGTATTTCTTGATACCGGCTCCGACCTGCTGCATCACCTTGAGGTTGATTTCGACAAGATCGTCGCGGCTCATACCAGGCTTGCGCGGTATACCAGCGGTGACGATGCAGACGTTGGCTCCCTCGATGTCGGCATAAGTGTTAGTGCCGCTCATCTTGCAGTCAAAGTTGTCGACGGCACCGGACTGCGCAATATCGAGCGCCTTGCCGTCCGGCATGCCCTCCGCAATGTCAAAGAGAACAACGTCGCCAAGTTCCTTCAAGCCGGCGAGGTGGGCGAGCGTGCCACCGATCATACCGGCACCGATCAATGCGATCTTGGTTCGCGCCATGCGGAGATCTCCCTGAAGCATTAGGATTGAGACGATGTTGCCGCTCACGACGGTGGCATCGGGTCCCGGAGAAGCGAAAGCGGGCCGTCTGCGCATAGGAAGCGGCACGGATTAAGCTTTGCTAGACCGAAAAATGGACGCGTTCAAGCAACCCGAGGGGCGATGAAACGAAAGTGGTGGTGTGATCGGGGCGTTAAATCTCACATCCGCGCCAGTGGATCGAGGCCACCGGTGCGCTCGGTACGCGATTCCAGATAGTCTTGCGACCGCATTTCAATCAGTCTGGAAGCCGTGCGTTCGAAAAGCTCTG